>JACRYN010000016.1_pt1 | contig 30982 bp, 27 predicted proteins | sample 8023231 | NCBI WGS metagenome assembly JACRYN01 (sample SAMN15756473, study PRJNA655841) | gut metagenome | isolation source: fecal sample D84 from domestic dog with diarrhoea | host: Canis lupus familiaris | place: South Africa: Mmabatho, Mahikeng | collected 2019-09
CCCTGTTACCGCCGTGAAAGGGCGGTGTCCTAGGCCACTAGACGAAGGGGACACACCTACAACATTCACTCCCTACCGCGTTTCGCTGTGTGCTTTACGCTGTAAGTGGCGCGCATTCTATGGATGGATTGAAAGGTCGTCAACCCCCAAGGATAAATTTATTTAAATCAATGACTTCGCCATGGTTTCACGGCCTTCGCGGGCATTGGCACCGTCCGAGCCTTGGCGCCTATATTCTGGCGTTCGACAAGACGCTATAGTTCACCCTGACAAATGATGGCAATGTGCATCCATTCAGGAAGCGCCTACCTATATAGAAGAAATCACCTGGGCAACTGGTCGATCGGTCCTATCCGCCGGATGACCCAGTCACTACACTCCACAGCACACCCTATTAAAGAGGTCACACCGGTGACACCACTCATGATCACCCTGCTGGTAATAGCCGGGATCGTAATACTGATCGCCATTGGCTACATGAACCACGTGGTGGAAAACAACAAGCTGGAAAAGAAGCGTACCGAGATCGAGCTTAACGATCGGCTGCGTCGCTGCGGTGAAATCACCGAGACCTTCCCCGGCCAACTGATGACCCCAGCGCTCAAGCTGTTGCTGGCTCGCCTGGAACTGAACGTCAACCAGCGCCTGTTGAACCTCAACAAGTCCAGCACACCGCTCAAGGCCCGCATCAACGAACTGAATGCGCTGATCGCCCAAGGCGAATCGATTCCGGTGCCCAACCCACCGGCCCCGATCCAGACCGAAGCCAAGGCCAAGGACGTGCGCTTCCTACTCGAAGCCCTGCACGGCCAAGTCACCCGCGCCGCCCAGGATGGCTTCCTGCCGACCAACGAGGCCAAGCACTGGATCAAGGAAATCCGTCATATCCTGGTGCTGCTGCATATCGAGTTTTTCAACAACCTCGGCCAGCACGCCCTGCTGCAAGGCCAACCCGGCCAGGCACGCCTGGCGTTCGAGCGCGGCGTGCAGTACCTGCGCAAACAACCGGAGCCGGTGCTCTACAGCGCCCAGTTGCAACTGCTGGAGTCCCAACTGGCGCGCGCCAACTCCACAGTGCTGACCAACAGCAAGCCGGCCGAGGACGAAGTCAACGAGCTGACCGAGGGCTTGAAAGTCGTCGATGCCGACGCCGAGTGGAAGAAGAAAGCGATCTACGATTGATGGCATCGCGAACCCAATGCTCATAGCAACGAAGATCAAAGGTGGTGGCTTGCCTGCGAAGACGTCGGCCCAGCAAACATTGATGTTGACTGACACACCGCTTTCGCGAGCAAGCCCGCTCCCACAGTGGGATTGTGGGGTGTCAGGTAGGTGAGCATCGGCTGGCAGGCCTTCATCGCAGGCAAGCCAGCTCCCACAGTGAAATCATCACATGCCATCAATGTGCACCTATCCCCCCGCTCCCGACTAGCGTAAAAAAGTGCCCCTCACTCCGTGAAATTAGAGGCCTGTTATGCCTGTCGCCGTGATTGATGGACAACCGCTGCACTATATCGACCAGGGCGCCGGCCCTGTCGTGCTACTGGGTTCGAGTTACCTGTGGGCCAGCGACATGTGGGCGCCGCAGATTGAAGCGCTGTCGCAGCAATACCGCGTGATCGTCCCCGAGTTGTGGGGCCACGGTGAGTCCGGGCCGTTGCCAGCACCCACTCATTCCCTGGATGACCTCGCCCGCCAGGCCCTGGCGTTGCTGGATCATCTTAGTATCGAGCAAGCCAACCTGGTGGGCCTCTCGGTCGGCGGCATGTGGGGCGCACGCCTGGCATTGCAGGCTCCCGAGCGCATCAACAGCGTAGTGCTGATGGACACCTACCTCGGGGCCGAACCCGAAGCAACGCGCCAGTACTATTTCTCCCTGTTCAAGATGATTGAAGACGCCGGGGCGATCCCGGAACCGTTGCTGGATGTGATCGCACCGATCTTCTTCCGCCCGGGCATCGACCGCGAATCCGCGCTGTACCGGGATTTTCGCCAGTCACTGCAAGACTTCCCCAGAGAACGTTTGTTGGACAGTATCGTGCCGCTGGGCCGCCTGATCTTCAGCCGCGAAGACATCCTGGAGCAATTACCTGGCTTGGACGCCGACACCACCTTGGTGATGTGCGGCGAACAGGACAAACCCCGGCCACCTGCAGAATCCAAGGAAATGGCCGACCAGATTGGTTGCGACCTGATCCTGATCCCCGAGGCTGGGCATATCTCAAGCCGCGAGAACCCCGACTTCGTCAACGAGGCGCTGCTGACCTTCCTCGCCAACCACGCCTGATCGTCCTGCCCTCAGATCGCAGCGTCTACGCTGCGATCAAAGGCGGAAATGCCCCACCATCCCCTTGAGTTGCGCGCCCAACTGCGCCAACTGGATGCTCGAGGCGGCATTGCCTTGCATGCTCAACGCCGAATGATCGGCACTCGCCCGAATACTGGTGACGCTGCGGTTGATCTCTTCGGCCACCGAGCTTTGCTCCTCGGCGGCGGCGGCGATCTGTTGGTTCATCTGCTGGATCAATGAAACAGCCGCCGCAATGCTGCCCAAGGCTCCTTCGGTTTCCAGCGCATCACTGACCGCCAGCTTCACCAACTCGCCACTCTGCTGGATCTGCTGCACCGAGGACTGCGCCGCACTGCGCAGCGTGCTGACCAGCCGTTCGATTTCCTCGGTCGATTGCTGGGTGCGCTTGGCCAATGCCCGCACTTCATCGGCCACCACTGCAAAGCCACGCCCCTGCTCACCAGCACGCGCCGCCTCAATCGCAGCGTTCAAAGCCAGCAAGTTGGTCTGTTCGGCCACGCTCTGGATCACGCTCAAGACGGTACCTATATTCTGGATTTGCGCGCTGAGGCTTTCGATACTGGCGCTGGCACTGTTGCTGGATGTGGCCAGCAACTCGATACGCTGCAGACTCATGCGCACCACCTGCTGGCCGCTATCGACCTTGGCATCCGCGGTCTGCGCGGCCTGGGCAGCCTGCTCGGCATTGCGTGCCACATCGTGCACCGTGGCGGTCATCTGGTTCATCGCCGTAGCGACTTGCTCGGTTTCGTCCTTCTGGTTGCTGACTTCGGCAGTGGTTTGCTCGGTGACGCTGGACAATGAATGCGCGGAGCTGGCGAGCTGTTCGATCCCCGCCTGCAACCCGCTGACCATCTGGCTCAAGCTGTTGCCCATCTGCTGCATCGCCTGCATCAGCTGGCCGATTTCATCACGCCGGCTGATCTCCATGCGCCCACTCAGGTCACCCGAGGCGATCTGCTGAGCCACGGCGATCACCGCCCGCAACGGCGCAACAATCAAGCGGGTGATCACCCATGCAGCGATCAAGCCCACCAGCAGCGCCAGGGCAGATGAACCGATGATCAGCAGCGTGCTGTGCTGCAACTGCGTTTGCATGGACTGGTCTTCGGCGGCGTACGCCTGGTTGACCCGATTCACCACTTGCTCGGCGCGGTCATGCAACTGGGTGTAGACCACTTTTTCCTGGGCCAACAGCCCTGTGTATTCGCCGAGCTTTTCACTGAACGACGCGATATGCCCGGAGACTTCATTGAGCACGGTCTGGTAGCCGGGGTCCTTGACCGTGGTTTTGAGTTTCTCGACTTCAGCCAGGGCCTGGTCGGCTTGCTCGATCTTGCCCTGCCCGGCGTCGTCTGCGTCCGCCCTGCGGCTCTGATCCAGGCGCACCCGCGCCTCGTTCATGGCCTGCAACATCAGACGCGACACCTGGCTGACCTGCCCCGCCTGCTCGATAAACTCCGCGCCCTCCTTGCCTTGGCTTTCCTTGAGGCCATAGGCACCGTCGTCCGCCAGCCCGGCTTGCAGCACATCCAGGTTATTGGCCACGCTGGACACCGACCAACTGGCCATTTCCAGGGCGAGGTCCTTGGTCTGGGTCAACTCGACGAACTCATCGAATGCCTGGCGATAGGCGACCAAGGCTTGCTCAACGTCACCCATCACTCGCTCGTTGCTGGCAGACCGAGCCTTGAGACGCCTGGCCTGGGCCAGCAGCGCATCGACACTGGCATGCAGGGCATCAACGGCCTTGGGGTCGGCGTGCAACGCATAGTCCTGCTCGATCAAGCGCACCTTGAGCAGGTCGCTGTTGAGCGTGGACATCGACGTAAGGCCTTCGAAGCGCTGGCCGATGGTCTGCAGGGACCACACACCGATGGCCGCTACCAAGGCCGTCAGCAGCAGTACCAGGGTAAACCCCAAGCCGAGTTTTTTTGCCATACCGAGGTTGGCGAAACGTCGTTGCACGCCCGAAATCATTGCACTTGATCCTCTTGCAATGGCAAATGCCATAAGCCAGGTTTACAAGCAGCGAGATTCGCAACCCCGAGGCACTGAGCACAAGCCGCTGGCGCCGGAATAATGGCAAAAAGCTACATGCGCGTCGTTTTCAGAATGGTCGAGGTCGATCTTGCCGCGCCCATGGCTCGGAACAGCGTCAATGCGCGTTGATCAGCCGCGTAGGCCACATTGATGCGTAACCATTCGCTGCGCTCACCCGTGGGGCTGAACAATGCGCCGGGCGACAGCAACACACCCAGCCGCTGGGCGCAGGCTTGCAATCGCGAGGGGTCGGCCATGCCTGGTCGTGCCCACAGGAACATACCGCCCGCGGGTGCGGCAAATACCTGCCACTCTTCATCCTCCAGTACCTGCAACGTGGCGGCCATCTGCGCATTCAAGCGCTTGCGCAGGCGCTGCATCCACTTACGATAAGTGCCGTTACTCAGCAACGTCGCCACCATGGCTTCGGCAAACCGTGAAGTGCCGATGCCTGTCAGGGTCTTGAGCTGGGCCAATTGCGTAATGATCGCAGCACTGGCACACAGGTAACCCACGCGCAGGGCGCTGCTCAGGGTTTTGGAAAAGCTCGACACATAGATCACCCGATCATCATGGGCCAGCGCTGACAAGCGCGTGCAACTGGCATGCTGCAGGTCGCCGTACACATCCTCTTCGATAATCAGGAAGTCGAGTTCGCGGGCCAGCTCCAACAACCGCTCCGCCACCGGACGGCACAGGCTGGTGCCGGTGGGGTTGTGATACAGGCTGTTGATGAACAGGCACTTGGGCCGATGGGTTTGCAGCAGCGCTTCCAATGCCGGGATATCCGGGCCGCCATGGGCACGTGGCACTTGCAGCAGCGTGACCCCTCGAAAGGCCAGTTGGCGGTAGAGATTGCCATACCCGGGTGTTTCGACCACCACCTCATCACCGGGCTTGAGCAACGTGCGTATCAGCAGGTCCTGGGCATGGCTGGCGCCATGGGTGGTCAGGATACAGTCCAGGCTGGCGGGCACGTGAATCTGCGTCAGGCGCTTGAGCAGTTGTTCGCGCAACGCCGGCAGCCCCAAGGGTGTGCTGTAGTTGAACAGGCCACCAGTGTCGGTACGGCTCAGTTCACGGATCGCGTAGCTGATGTCATCGCTTTCGCGCCAAGTGTCGGGTAACCAACCGCAGCCCAACTTCAGCTCGCCCAGCGGGCTATCGGTAAATGCACCCCAGCCTTGTTCCGCACCTTCATACCAATGGTTTTCGTGGGCCGTGGCGGGATGCGCCACCACGAACCCCGAACCCTGCCTGGGAGCCAGCAGCCCCTGGGCCACCAAGCGCTCGAATGCCTCGATCACGCTGGACTGGCTCAGCAGGTTATCGAGGGCCAATTGGCGAATGGACGGCAAGCGTGTGCCAGGGCTCACCCCCTCCTTGCGAATCCATTCTGCCACCGCGCCGACGATCTGCTGAACAACCGGTACCAGGGCTTGTCGATCGATCCCTAAATCCATGAGCCACTCACTTAAACTGTCTGTTAACCCAAAACAGTTAAGCACAGAAGCCTAGTAAAACCGGTCGCCAAGTTTTATTAAAGTATTGATTTTATTAGATTATTTACCTTCGGAAACATATTCAGCCACGGCACTCTGCCAGCTATGGAAACGCCCCACATCACCCCGCGCTCTTTTCAAACAGCGTGCCAAGCGCGGTCCTAGATCGCCGTCGCGCCACCGTCCACCGCCAGGGCCAGACCGGTGGTAAACGCTGCGCCATCACTGCACAGGTACAACACGGCGCTGGCGATTTCCTCAACCTTGCCAATGCGTCCCACCGGGTGCATGGCTGCGGCAAACTCAGCCTTGCGTGGGTCGGCCTCATAGGCGCGACGAAACATGTCGGTATCAATCACGGCCGGGCAGACGGCATTCACGCGAATTTTCTTCTTCGCGTACTCGATGGCCGCCGATTTGGTCAGGCCAATCACCGCATGCTTGGACGCCGCATAGATGCTCATCTTCGGTGCCGCCCCCAGCCCCGCCACCGATGCGGTGTTGACGATGGCCCCACCGCCCTGGGCCAACAGCAACGGCAACTGATACTTCATGCACAGCCACACGCCTTTGACGTTAACCCCCATGATGGCATCAAATTCATCAAGACTGCCGTCGGCCAGCTTGCCCTTTTCGATCTCGATGCCGGCGTTGTTGAAGGCGTAGTCCAGGCGCCCATAGGTGGCGACGGTTTGTGCCATCAATTGCTGCACGTCCGTGTCGAGCGTGACGTTGCAGCGCACAAATATCCCTTCGCCACCGGCCTGGTGGATCAGTGCCACAGTGCCCTCGCCTCCTGCCACATCAAGGTCCGCGACCACCACCTTCAAGCCTTCGGCGGCGAATGCCAGCGCGGTGGCGCGGCCAATACCAGCAGCGGCGCCGGTCACCAAGGCGACCTGGCCGGAAAACGTCATGCTCATGGGAACTGTCCTGTGGGGGTTAGTAACGGTGGAGCGAGTCTAGCCAACGCCCGCAGCCGTGCGTCAGCACTATCAGAAGGCCGGTTGGCGCTGCATGAATCGCAGTGATAAAGCCGCCCGGCTGATTATCAGCGAAGCCTATTACCGGGCATTCGCCTGCTTTGCACACCCTTGCCCTTCTGCCACTGAGGGTCTATCACTCATGTTCCATTTCTAAAGAGTCCTTGCCATGACCGCCCAGACCAACCGCCAATTTCTGCTCGCCAAACGCCCGGTCGGTGCCGCCACGCGAGAGACCTTCACTTACCAGGAAGTGCCAGTGGGCGAACCCCAGGACGGCCAAGTGCTGGTGCGCAATGAATACCTGTCCCTCGACCCGGCCATGCGTGGCTGGATGAATGAAGGCAAGTCCTACATCCCACCAGTAGGCATCGGCGAAGTGATGCGCGCCTTGGGCGTAGGCAAGGTGATTGCCTCGAAGCATCCGAACTTCGCGGTGGGGGACTACGTAAACGGTGCACTGGGCGTGCAGGATTACTTCCTCGGCGAGCCCCGTGGTTTCTATAAGGTGGACCCCAAGCTGGCACCTCTGCCCCGCTACCTGTCCGCCCTGGGCATGACCGGCATGACGGCGTACTTTGCCCTACTGGAGACCGGCGCCCCGAAAACCGGTGACACCGTGGTGATCTCCGGTGCTGCCGGTGCCGTGGGTAGCATCGCCGGGCAGATCGCCAAGCTCAAAGGCTGTCGCGTGGTGGGGATCGCCGGTGGCGCCGAAAAGTGCAAGTTCCTGGTGGATGAGCTGGGCTTCGACGCCGCCATCGACTACAAAACTGAAGACGTGCCCGCCGCCCTCAAGCGCGAGTGCCCCAAAGGCGTGGACGTGTATTTCGATAACGTCGGCGGCGATATTCTCGACGCCGTGCTCAGCCGCCTGGCGCTCAAAGCCCGCGTAGTGATTTGCGGCGCAATCAGCCAGTACAACAACAAGGAAGCGGTCAAAGGCCCGGCCAACTACCTGTCATTGCTGGTCAATCGTGCGCGCATGGAAGGCTTTGTGGTGATGGACCACGCGGCGAACTTCGCGGCGGCGGGCCAGGAAATGGCCGGTTGGATGGCCCAGGGCAAGCTCAAGAGCAAGGAAGATATTGTCGAAGGGCTGGAGACATTCCCGGAAACGCTGATGAAGCTGTTCAATGGCGAGAACTTCGGGAAGTTGGTGCTCAAAGTCAGCTGACACACCACAAAAACAGATGTGGGAGCTGGCTTGCCTGCGATGCAAGCAACTCGGTCTCTAAGTGATACCGAGTTGATACTATCGCAGGCAAGCCAGCTCCCACATTTTTGCCGCTCTAAAAATCAGGCGATCTCGGCGACGACCGCTGCCAACGCCTTGGCAGGATCCGCCGCCTGGCTGATCGGACGGCCAATCACTAGGTAATCCGAGCCCGCATCCAGGGCCTGGCGTGGGGTCAGGATGCGGCGCTGGTCATCCTGGGCGCTGCCGGTAGGACGGATACCCGGTGTCACCAGTTGCAGCGAGGGGTGAGCGTTCTTCAGGGCCTGGGCTTCCAGGGCTGAACACACCAGGCCGTCGAGGCCGGCTTTCTGCGCCAGGGCTGCCAGGCGCAACACCTGAACCTGCGGCTCGATATCCAGGCCAATGCCCGCCAGGTCCTCGCGCTCCATGCTGGTGAGCACGGTTACACCGATCAACAACGGTTTTGGGCCGCTGCGCTGTTCCAGCACTTCGCGGCAGGCGCTCATCATGCGCAGGCCACCGGAGCAGTGCACATTGACCATCCACACGCCCATCTCGGCCGCGGCTTTGACGGCCATCGCCGTGGTGTTGGGGATGTCATGGAATTTCAGATCCAGGAACACTTCGAAGCCTTTGTCACGCAGGGTGCCGACGATTTCCGCCGCGCAACTGGTGAACAGTTCCTTGCCGACCTTGACCCGGCAAAGCTTGGGGTCCAACTGGTCAGCCAGCTTCAGTGCGGCGTCACGGGTGGGGTAATCCAGGGCGACGATGATAGGAGTCTGGCAGACGGACATTGGAATGGGCTCTCAGGCAAGTCGAAATCGGCGCGGATTGTAGCGCAAGCAGCGCCGTTGCGGGATCCGATGATCGGTAAATACCGATCAAGCGCCCAATATAGGCGATTCAGGATGATTGTTTCAGCGCCGATACATTCACGACATGCCCTCAATACGCCGTCCGGCTAGCCTCGCGCACATGACCGCCCGCCCAGCACTTCCAGCCCTGGAACTGGGCGCCTATGCTGACAGCCACAATCAGGCAGATGACCTCGCTATGCATACCCCTTGCGACCCTGTAAACGAAGCGCCAAAAGACGCGGTGATCGCCGAAGACAAGCGCTGGAACACCCGCGCGCTGATTGTCGACGACGACGTACCGATCCGCGAACTGCTGATCGACTACTTGGCACGCTTCAATATTCTCGCCTCAGGCGTCACCGACGGCACCGCCATGCGCCAAGCCATGCAAGCGGAGACCTTCGATGTGGTGGTGCTCGACCTGATGCTGCCGGGCGAAGACGGGCTGACATTGTGCCGCTGGCTGCGCGCCGAGTCGGACATTCCGATCCTGATGCTCACCGCCCGCTGCGAACCCACCGACCGCATCATCGGCCTGGAACTGGGGGCAGACGACTATATGTCCAAGCCGTTCGAACCCCGGGAACTGGTCGCGCGTATCCAGACAATCTTGCGCCGGGTGCGTGATGACCGCACCGAACAGCGGGCCAATATCCGTTTCGACAATTGGCGCCTGAACAGCGTGCTGCGCCAGTTGGTGGCCGATGATGGCCTGGTGGTGCCGCTGTCCAACGCCGAGTTTCGTTTGTTGTGGGTGTTCATCGAACGCCCGCGCCGTGTGCTGAGCCGCGAACAGCTGTTGGACGCGGCCCGTGGGCGCTCTATCGAGGCCTTTGATCGCAGCATCGACTTGCTGGTGTCGCGCCTGCGTCAGAAGCTGGGGGATGACCCCAAGGCTCCGCAACTGATCAAGACCGTACGCGGCGAAGGCTACCTGTTCGACGCCCGGGATATCGGTTGATGCGCGCGCCCTTCAATACGCTGTTCGGGCGACTGTTCGGCCTGTTGCTGGTGGCGATTGTGCTGGCCCATGTGCTGGCGTTCTTCTGGTTCCACCACTACGGCCCGCCGCCACCGCCCCGCGCGGCGTTCGTCGAACAACCGGACGGCAGTCTCACGCCCTTGCGCAAGGCGCCTCGCCCCTGGTTTGGCGGCCCGGTGGTACCCCTGACATTTCAATTTATCTCGCTGATCATCGCCGCCTGGTACGGCGCCAAACTGCTGAGCCGGCCGATCCAGCGCCTGAGCGCGGCGGCCGAGCGCTTGAGCGTCGACCTCGACAGCCCGCCCCTGGTGGAATCCGGCCCTCGCGAAGCGCGCCAGGCGGCCTCGACCTTCAACCTGATGCAAAAGCGCATCCGCGAACAAGTCAGCCAGCGCGCCCGCATGCTCGGCGCGGTCTCCCATGACCTGCGCACCCCCCTCTCGCGCCTCAAGCTGCGCCTGGAACAGATCGAAGACCCCAAGTTGCAAGGTCAGATGCGCCAAGACCTGGACGACATGATCGGCATGCTGGATGCCACCTTGAGCTACCTGCACGAACAGCGCACCAGCGAGACACGGCATTGGCTCGACGTACAGGCATTGGTGGAATCCCTGAGTGAAAACGCTCAGGACCAAGGCCGCGACGTGAAATTTTCCGGCACCTGTACACCGTTGCAGGTACAGCCGATGGCGCTGCGCTCATGCCTGAACAATTTGATCGACAACGCCCTGCGCTATGCCGGCACCGCCCGGGTAGAACTGGCCGACAGCCGCGGCGCCCTGGTGATACGGGTGATCGACCACGGCCCGGGAATCGCCGCCGATAAGCGCGAAGCGGTGTTCGAGCCGTTCTTTCGCCTGGAGGGTTCGCGCAACCGCAATTCCGGAGGGGTCGGTTTGGGGATGACCATTGCCAGGGAGGCCGTCGAGCGACTCGGCGGCCACCTGAGCCTGGAAGATACACCGGGCGGTGGGTTGACGGCGGTGATGTGGTTGCCGAGGGTCTAAGCACTCCCATTTACCTGACGCGCCGCGAACCAAATGTGGGAGCTGGCTTGCCTGCGATTGCGCAGTGTCAGTCGATGAAGTGTTGGCTCGCCCACCGCTATTGCAGGCAAGCCAGCTCCCACAAGTACCGCGGCGCACCACAGTTAGGTACACCCATCAGTTACAGGGTTTGTCTTCACGACGCACTTGCGCCTGGCTCGCGCTCCAGTCTGTCAACAGGCTGTAGGCCACCGCCAGCAACGTCGGGCCAATAAACAGGCCGATAAAGCCGAACGCTATCAACCCACCAAACACACCCAACAGCACAATCACCAACGGCAGGTTGCCGCCACGGCTGATCAGGTACGGCTTGAGCACGTTATCCACGCCGCTGATCACGAACGTGCCCCATACGCCCAGAAATACCGCGTAGGTGTAATCGCCCTTCCAAGCCAGCCACGCCGTGGCCGGAATCCACACCAGCGGCGGCCCCATGGGAATAAGGCTGAGCAGGAAAGTCACGATACCCAGCACCAGCGCGCCCGGTACGCCAGCGATCAGAAAGCCGATCAGGGCCAGCAGCGCCTGGGCCGCAGCGGTGCCGATCACACCATTGACCACCCGCTGCACCGTGCCGGCCACCAGTTCGATGTAATAGCCAGCGCGCTCGCCAATCAGGCGCTCCAACAGGCGGTGCACAAACATCGCCAGGCGCGGCCCGTCACGGTAGAAAAAGAATACGAAGACCAGGCTCAGGGTCAGCTCAAGAATGCCGCCGCCAATTTGCGCACTGCGCGCCAACAACCAATTGCCGACCTGGCCCAGGTACGGCTTGATGCTCACCATCAGCGCCGCGCCTTGTTGATCAATGCTGTCCCAGGTCGCCACCAGGCGCTCGCCTACGAAGGGGATCGACCCCAACCAGGTCGGCGCCTCGGGCAAGCCGTCGACCTGGATGTCCTTGATGAGAGCCACCGCATCACGCACATGGTCAGCCAGGTTGAACCCAAGCCATACCAATGGCACCGCCACCAGCAACATCCACCCCAACGTCAGGATGCCAGCGGCCAGGGACTCTCGGCCGCCGAGCCAACGGGTGAGCAAACGCATCAGCGGCCAGCTGGCAAATGCCAGCACCGCGCCCCAGAACAGCGCCGACCAGAACGGCGCCATGACCCAGAAGCTGGCACCAAACAGCACCAGCAGCAGGATTTGCACCAGCAGGCGATCGTTATTGAGCATCGGGTATCTCGAAAAGAAGGCTGTAGGAAGAGAGCTTAGGCGAACGGCACGGGTCCGTTCGCCCTGTGGTGCTTAGCGTATCAGATGCAGATGCAGCCCTTGGGTTTCACCGGTGCCGGTTTCCAGACGGGCGGTGCGCACGCCCTTCTCCACCAGCGCCTGGCGCCAGGCCTCGGCCTGCGGCCCGCTCAGGCTCACGCGCAGGGTGGTGTCGAGGTTCAAGGCTCGGGATATCAAGGTCAGCCAGGTGTCGTCAGGCTCGGCGCCCAGCGCGGGAAAATCCAGCTCGCCGGTACTTTTGAGTTCACGCAGCAGGGTGGCCGAGGTGGGCAGCAGTTCGCCCAAGGGCGCGCTGGCGTCGAGTTGCTCCACATGCAGGTAGGCGCGGCGGTTACCACGTGTGATCCCGTACAGCGCGACCAGGGAATTGTCCTGCGGGGCGGCCAGGCGTAGCAGCAGGTATTCCTGTTGGCCGTCGGCGCCCACCAGCTTGGCGTTGCCAAACACTTCGTTGGCCCACAGGCTGCTTTCGCCACAATCGCGGGCCTTGCACCAGAACAACAACTGCGCACCCTTGGCCTGCAAAGCTTCGCGCGTTGCGGTAAAGGCGGCGCTGGAGCTGTGTTCGGCGGGCAATTCATAGGTGATTGCAGTGGCTGGGCCGCGTGCGATGGCCTGGCCTTCATAACGCAACTGGCCGCTGATCTTGCGGATCGCGCCCATGGGGTAAATGCGTTCCTTATCTTCAGCGGGGCGGTAATCGACGATTTGCGCATCAACCTGACGGGCTACCGCCGGTAGATCCTGGCTGCCGGGCAGATCGGCGGCAAATACCAGGGGGCTGAAACAACAAAGGCCCAGGGCACGGATACATCCTTTACCCAGGCTCATCGGATCAGTGAGCCCTGGCCAATGTTGGTCACAGCGATATCGAGTGTGTTCATGGTTGACTCCCTTTCAATCCGCCCAGCCTCGGCAGTTGACCCCGCCAAGTCAAGGCGTGGAGAAGAACCGATTGAAACAGTCTGCAACAAGAGCCGCACCGGGCTCGTCATTCAGGTGTAAATGATGGCCGCCTGGCAGCGTGGTAACCGTGAAGGGTAGCTGAGAAAGCAATTCGGAATGTTTCGCCAGCATGCCGTCAGCCGCGACCACCAACTGGGTAGGGCACCCTACCCTTCGCACGAAAGCCATGGCTTGTTCGTCGGTCAGGCGCATCGGCGACGCCAGGGTCAGGCGGCTATCGCTGCGCCAGGTGTAACCGCCTGGTACGGGCATCAAACCGCGCTGGGCCAGGAGCTGCGCTGCTTCACGGCTGACCGCGACCACGCCTTTCATCCGCGCCTCGACCGCTCGATCAAGGCTGTTGTAGACCGGCTTGCGCTTGTCCTGCAGGCTCAATTGCGCCTGCAACGCCATGCCCAGGCGCTCGGCCGCGTTCTCGCCACTGGCGGTCGGTGGGATCACGCCGTCAATCAGGCCCAGGTGTGTCACCCGCTCCGGCAAGGCCCCGGCCAATACCAGAGAGACGATGGCGCCCAGGGAGTGGCCAAGTAATGCAAAACGTTTCCAGCCCAGTTGCTCAGCCACCTGCAGCACGTCATAGACGTAATCCCACAAGGCATAACCGGCGCCAGCCGGGCGATGCGCCGAATGCCCATGCCCCGCCATGTCCAGGGCGACGATGCGCAACCCTCGCAGCTTGGGCGCCAGGCGCGCAAAGCTGTTGGCGTTGTCCAGCCAACCATGGAGGGCAATTACCGGCAGGCCGTCCTCGGGCCCGAACAGATGCGCGGCCAGTTCGATGTGCGGCAGGCTCAGGCGTACCTCTTCGACGGGCGTACTCATGCGCAACTGCGCTCACGGGCCTGCCAGCGGGCGAACAGGGTCTTGATCAAGGCAGCAGTGTCCTGAGGGCGTTCGAGGGGAAACATATGGCCGCCGGGCATGGTGAGCATTTCGCCCATGGGCAAGCGGTCAACACCGCTGGCATGGTGACGCATCACCACCCGGCTCTGGCGGCCACGCACCACGGCCAGCGGCACCTTCAACTGGCGCACCTGGCCCGGGCTGGTGTGGGGCACGCCGCGATAGATGCTGATTTCGGTGGCTGGGTCGAACCGCAGGCGCAGGCGATCGCCCACTTGCTGCAGGCCATGTTGCAGGTACGCGTCAAAGCAATCGGGGTCAAAGCCACGGAACAGGGTCTTGCCGGCGAAATAGCTGCGCGCGGTGTCCAGGTCGGTGAATTCTTCGCGCCGGCCAAGCGTGCGCCCAGCCGGGGTGAGTCGGTCGATAAAACCAAAGCGCTTGGCAGCGCGGATCACCCAGCGGTCTGCGCGGGTGAGCACCGGCGAATCCAGCATCACCACGCCCCGGTACAGCTGCGGGCAGCGCATGGCCGCGTGTAAATGCAGCACGCCACCCAGGGAATGGCCCACGCCCCATACCGGCTCTGGCTGCTGCTCCAGATGATGGATCAGCTCGTCCACCAGGTTTTGCCAGTTATCATCCACCGGGAACCTGGGGTCGTGACCGTGCTGCGGCAGATGGGCCACCGCATATTCCGGGGCCAGGGCGGCAAACAGCTTGCCGTAGGTGGCCGAAGGGAAGCCATTGGCGTGGGTAAAAAACACGTGCTGCGACATACAGGTTCCATCAACAAAAACAGAGGGGGATTGTCACCATGCCCGGCCCCTACAGCAATGACTGTAACTGCCAGGAATGATGACACTCACGCCACGCCTATCGCGCCGGCGGTTGTTCACCCAGCGGCACCACGGCCATGGTCAGGCGCGAGACACAACTGGCCTTGCCCTCGTCGCTGCTCAGGCGGATGTCCCACACCTGGGTAGTGCGCCCGATATGAATAGCCTTGGCCACCGCAGTTACCCGGCCGCTGCGCACGCCGCGCAGGTGGTTGGCGTTGACCTCCAGGCCCACGCAATAGAACTTGCTTGCATCAATGCACAAGTAGGCGGCCATGGAGCCGACACTTTCGGCCAGCACCACCGAGGCGCCGCCGTGCAGCAGGCCGTAGGGCTGATGGGTGCGGTGGTCGACCACCATGCTGGCGGTAAGGGATTCGTCGTCGAAGCTTTCGAAACGAATATCCAGCATTTCACCGATGGTGTTTTTCTGGATCGCGTTGAGGTGTTCGATATTCGGTTGGGTACGCCACAGGCTCATACGGTTGTCCTTGTTGGTTTTATTACGGCCCTAATCCTGCCACAAAACGGTTTCGGCGCGTGCGCTCCATGCTTGCAATTGTGGCCCGTACGTCGACTCGATCACGTTGCGTTTGATCTTCAAGGTCGGCGTGAGAAAACCGTTTTCCACCGCCCATTGGTCTTTCACCACCACCAATTGCCCCATGCGTTCGTGCTTGTCCAGGCCTGCGTTCACCTGTGCCAGCCAGCGTTCAAGACCACCGCCGAGGGCTTGGCGGTCCTCGCCGGGTGCCGACAACACGCACAGCCCTATCGGCGCACTGAGCCCCTCGCCGACCACACACACCTGTTCAATACGTGCATGTTCGGCCAGGCGGTTTTCAATCGGCGCCGGGGCTACGTATTTGCCTTTGCTGGTCTTGAAGATTTCCTTGAGACGTCCGGTCAGGCGCAGGCGACCGTCCGCGTCCTGCTCGCCCTTGTCACCCGTCCGCAGGAAGTCATCTGCGGTGAGCGTATCCGCGGTTTTCTGCGGGTCCTTGAAGTAGCCCAACATGGTCGCGCCACTGTGTACCTGCACTTCGCCTGACGGGTCGATACGCACTTGCACGCCTGGGCAGGGCTGGCCGATCCAACCGAGCGTTTGCCCACCTGGGCGACACACATGGGAATAGCCGCAGTTTTCGGTCATGCCGTACACCTCCAGCACATCCAGGCCCAGGCGCTGATACCAACGCAGCAACGCCTCGGGCACCGGCGCGGCGCCGGACAGGGCGATGCGCAGCGCATCCAGCCCCAGGCCGGCGAGAATTTTATGGCCGACGCGTTTGCCGATAAAAGGCAGGCGTAACAGGGTATCGAGGCGTGTTTCCGGGATTTTGGCGTAGACGCCCAGTTGGAATTTGGTCCAGATGCGCGGCACGCCAAACAAGGCCGTCGGCCGCGCCCTGCGCAGATCGGTGAGGAAGGTTTCCAGGCTCTCGGCGAAAAAAACGGTTTGCCCGGTATAGATCGACGCCATTTCTACAAACATCCGCTCCGCCACATGGCACAGCGGCAGGTACGACAGCAACCGGTCGCCCTCCCCCAGGCCAAACAGCTCAGTACCGCCCGAAGCAGCAAACCCCAAGGCGCCGAAACTGTGCATCACCCCTTTAGGCAGGCCGGTCGTACCGGAGGTGTAGATGATAGTGGCCAGGCTGGCGGCATCCGGTAGCGGGTTGTCCTGGATCGGTGAACAGGCTTGCAGGTCCGCCCAACTGAAATCGAAAGTCTCTTCAGGAGGGCACAGCGGCAGACTGATAGTCGGCACACCCGCAGGAACGCCAGGCGCCATTGCCGACCAATCATCCAGCTTGCCGATCAGCGCCAACCGCGCCTGCGAGTGAGTCAGCACATGGGCGACTGAGTCCGCGGTGAGGTTGGGATAAAGCGGCACCGACACGTGCCCAGCCATCCAGATCGCCAGGTCGGCGATGATCCAGTGGGCGCAGTTTTTTGAAATCAAGGCAATATGCGAGCCCTGGGGCAACTCCCGCGCGCGCAGCCAGTGCGCGGCGCAACGAGCCTGGTGGCCGACCTCGCCCCAGGTGAGGGCCTGCACCTCACCGCCGCCGATGGGCTGAACGAGGAAGACTTTGCGCGGGTGCCGCGCTTCACGCTCGAAGAAGACCTGCAACGGCAAACGAAAAGCGACAGGCATGGGACGCGCTCCTTTGTGATCCAAGATACAGCCAACCAAGCACTTGCTTGGTTGACTGTATAGCACAGGAGAAGGAAACGGCCTGCCGCTAACCACGATGCGAAGCGAGACGCTCTTGATCTGCTCTCGATCTTAGGCGCCCCCCCAAATCACTGGCGGATTACGGGCACACCGAGCCTGGGCGAGGTGCCGAGTGGTGGGGCAAGAGCCCTTTGGTTACTTTGGGCTGGGCCGGCATTCCGGCTTTGCCAAAGTGACCCGCCGTTCAGGGCGGAACCCTAAGTGGCCGTTACCGCAGGAATGGATATGTACTCGGTATAACGGTGTCGACTGTGAGGCCGTCTTCGCGAGCAAGCCCGCTCCCACAGTGGAATCGTTGGGGCGTCAGCGAGATAGGCGTCGGCTGGCAGGCCGCCTTCGCAGGCAAGCCAGCTCCCACAATTGGATCGCGGGGCGTCAGCAAGATAGCGCCGGCTGGCAGGCCGTCATCGCAGGCAAGCCAGCTCCCACAATTGGATCGCGAGGCGTCAGCGAGATAGGCGCCGGCTGGCAGGCCGTCGCGGGAGCAAGCTCCCTCGCCACAGCGTCGCACGATGCCTAAGGATTCTTCACATCCACCAGACTCATCAAGCCAGCCAACGGAAAGTCACCCTCAAGCTCCGCCAGGCTGGCCGTGTACATCGGCTGTGGCTGGCGCTGATGCCCATGCTGCAGAAAACTGATCAGGCTACCCACCAGCGGTTGGTGGCTAACCAACAGCACGTTGTCATCGGTGTCGAGTTTCTCCAGCACTCGCTGGACATGCCCATCGGGCGTCAGCCACGGCACCGTGCGGATCTCAGGCTCAAACCCCAGCACATCGCGCACCAACTGCGCCGTCTGCTGCGCCCTAACATAAGGGCTGGCAATGATGGCGCCCAAGGGCTGGCCAATCAGGTGCGCAGCACTGCGCAATACTTCAGCACGCCCATGCTCGGTAAGGTTGCGCTCGGCGTCCGTGCGCGCATGCGCTTGGGCCTCGCCGTGACGCAGAATCCATACTTTCATAGCTTCGGCTCTTCATCACGTACCGGGTGCGGTGCCGGCGGTACGCTGTGGGCCGCTTCGCCTTCGGGGGCGCGTGGGGTTGGCCAATCGGCGAACGGCCAGGGCTTTTGTTCGGTGTGGAAGCTGCCGAAGCGGCCAATCTGCGCCAGGAACTGGCTGAGGCTGTCGCCAAAGTTCATCAGGCCCAGGTTCGGTGCGCCGTAGATCAGCCGGTAAACCAATTGCACCACCACCAGCGCACCGAGCAGGAATTGGGCTACCTGCCACACCAGCGCAAACACCAGCATCCACAGGATGCGCAAGACAATCGACTCGTATGGGGGGGCAGCTTTGGGATCGTTCATGACGCGTTCCTCAGTTGAAACCACTGGTGGAAATAAAGTCGACATCGGTCTTGGGCTCGGCCCGCATCAGCAGCTCGATGACCTGGTTCAGGGTGCGCCCTTCGAACAGGATCGCATGCAGGCCGGCGACCAGCGGCATGTACACGCCCACTTCCTGGGCCTTGGCCTTCAAGACCTTGAGGGTGTTGACCCCCTCGGCCACTTCGCCCAGACGCGTCACCGCTTCCTCCAGGCTCAGCCCTTGGCCCAAGGCGAACCCGACCTGGTAGTTGCGGCTTTTGGGCGAAGAACAGGTGACGATCAAGTCCCCTACGCCCGCCAGGCCGAGGAAGGTCATCGGGTTGGCGCCCTGGTTCACCGCAAAACGTGTCATCTCGGCCAGTGCGCGGGTAATCAGCATGCTCTTGGTGTTTTCGCCCATGCCCAGGGCCACGGCCATGCCAGCAATGATCGCGTAGACGTTTTTCAAGGCCCCGCCCAATTCGACGCCGAAGCGATCGCCGCTGGCGTAGACCCGGAAGGTACGGCCGTGCAACACGGCCTGGACGCGCTCGCACAAAGCCTCGTCCTCACTGGCGACCACGGTGGCGGTCAACGCGTGCTCGGCGACTTCCCGCGCAAGGTTTGGCCCGGACAGCACGCCAATGCGCGCCTGAGGGGCGATTTCGGTGAGGATTTCACTCATCAACTTGAAGGTGTGGGCTTCGATGCCCTTGGTCAGGCTGACCAGTAACTTGCCGGCCAAGCGTTCGGCGTGTGGCGCCAGTACCGAGCGCAAGGCGCTGGAAGGCAGCGCGACAAAGCACAGGTCGCAGGCCGTGAGGGTTTCCAGCAGGTCGGTCACCGGCTCGACGGCGGGATGAATCTTGATACCTTTAAGGTAACGAGGGTTTTCGCGATGCACGCGAATGGCTTCGGCCTGCTCGGGGTCGCGCATCCACTGGCGCACCGCGTGACCGTTCTCGGCCAGCAGGTTAGCCACGGCGGTCCCAAAACTTCCGCCTCCCAGGACCGCAATAGGGCGCTGTTCAGTCATATGCAATCCGTTAATCCATACCAGTGGCGATGGCGGCATTATACGGGGCGCCCCGCTTGCGGCCAGCCCCCGTATCAATTCGCGCGAGTCAGAAAATGCCAGAGGCGTGCGAAGTAAATGCAAGTCCGACGACTGGCAAACAGCCGCACCTCGGTTAACATGGGCGGCTATCCGCAATTAACAAGGCCGTGCCGTGTATCTGGGCCCTCCTCCTCGCTCATCATTGTTGTTGGTGCTGTTGTGCGCTACCTGCTCGCATGCCGACGATCTGTTCCTCGACAGCCAGCCGCTGCCGCAGGTCTTGACCGCCACGCGTCTCAAGCAATCGGCCGCCGCCGTGCCCGGCAGCATGACGGTGATCGACAGTGAGCTGATCAAGGCCAGCGGTGCCCGGGACATCTCGGAACTGCTGCGGCTGGTCCCGGGGATGATGGTCGGCTACACCAGCGGCAACCAGGCGTCGGTGAATTACCATGGCACCAGCGCCAGTGACGCACGGCGCATGCAGGTGCTGATCGACGGTCGCTCGGTCTACCGCGCCGGCCTGGCCACGGTGGATTGGAGCGATATCCCAGTGGCCATGGAGGACATCGAGCGCATCGAGGTCTTTCGCGGCCCCAACACCGTCAGCTACGGTGCCAATGCGCTGATGGCGGTGGTGAATATCCTCACCCGCTCGCCAGCCAACAGTCACGGCTCGCGGGTAAAGGTCATCCGTGGCGAGCGTGGCATCAATGACTTCTATGCCAGCCAGGGTGTGGGCTGGGAGACCGGCGATTTGCGCTTGTCTCTGTCCGGGCAACAGGACGATGGTTTTGACAGCGACGCGGTCGGCGCCGACCGCCGTGACGGGCGTCGCCTCAACCGTTTCAGCCTGGCGGTGAGCCAGGCCTTGAACGCGCAACAAAGTCTCGATTGGCAACTGAACGTCAAGGAAGGCACCAACCAGCGCCCTTATACCTACACCCCGGTGTTTGCCGGAATTACCGAAGGCGGCACTAATTCCGATGTCACCGCCAAGGACTACGCAGGCTCCCTGCGCTGGAACTTCGACTTCAACCCCGACCACAGCCTGTATATCCAGGGCTCGGCACAGCAATGGGACCGCAAGCAAATCTGGAAAGCCTGTGACGCCAAGGCCTCGTTCAGCCCTGAACTGACCCAGTTATGGCAGCTCAACCCCAACTATGCCGAATTGCTGGCACGGCACATGGACACCTACAGCCAAGGCTCCGCCCCACCGGGTAACGCCGCCGAACAGGCCTTGGCCAACCAGGTGCTGGACCAGTGGCGCAACGGTGCCAACCAAAGCGTGTGCGGCGATATCGACCAAAGCACCCGCGAAAGCCGCTACGACGTGGAGATCCAGGACACGCTCAGCCTCTCCGACAGCCTGCGCCTGGTCAGCGGTATGAATTACCGCTATGACCGCGCCGACTCCGAAACCTACTTCAATGGCACCCTGGACGACACCACCTGGCGCCTGTTCGGCCACCTGGAATGGCGCGCCAGCGAGCACTGGCTGCTGCAAGGTGGCGCCATGTACGAAGACACCCACCTGAGCGGCAACTCGCTCACGCCGCGTGTGGCGGTCAATTACCTGATCAATCCTCGCCACGGCTTGCGCGCGGTGTACTCCGAGGCAATCCGCTCGCCGGACATGTTCGAGAACAACGTCAATTGGAGCTACCGCGTCACCAATCTCAGCTCCCCGACCTACGGGCAAAACGCCGGTCAATATTTTGTCGTGACGCGCGGCCCTGGCAACCTCGACAAAGAGTTGATGCGCTCGCGCGAACTGGGCTACAACGGCTTCTTTGCCGAGCTGGGGCTGAATGTCGACGTGAAGCTGTTCTATGACGAAATCACCGACATGATCAGCTCGCCGCTGCGCAACAACCAATACATCGCCAGCAACGCCAACAGCTCGCGTTTTAGCGGTGCCGAGTCGCAGTTCGACTGGCGCGTGAGTGACGCCGACCGCCTGCGCCTGACCTATGCTTATGTAGACGCCACCTCCAGCAACCCGCTGGACAAAGCGCAAACCGCGCGTAACAGTGGCTCGGCCGGTTGGCTGCGTGAGTGGGGCCAGGGTTGGTCCAGCGCCTTGTTCTACTATGGCGACGACGCTCTCAACCAATATCGCTTCCAGCGGGTCGACCTGCGGGTGGCCAAGCGCATTGCCGTAGGCAAAGCCAATGTGGAGCTGGCGGGCATGTTGCAGCAACGCCTGGATGACCAGCCCACCACCTGGGCCGACAACAACTACGACCATCGCCACGTTCTCTACTTCAGCGCCGAGCTGGACTTCTGACATGGCCGACCAGTCACGGATGACCCTCTTGTTGGTTTCACGGTTTTGGCGCCGCGGCCTGCTGCTCGCCTGCCTGTTGCTGACAGCGCCGGCGTGGAGTGCCGACATTCTGCTGACGGCCGCCGAAGACAGCGCCGGCGTGCGCGCTTTTACCCAGGCCCTTGCCCAACAACGCCCCGAAGACCAGGTCAGCTTCACGCCACTCAAGCAGTTGCCAGCGCCCAGTCACCTGCCTGCCAGCACACGCCTGATTCTCCTTGACCTGCCGGGTCTGGACTGGCGCCTGCAGGATGCTCAGGGGCCACCAACCCTTGTGCTGCGCATCAGCCGCCTGCAGGCCCGACAACGCCTGGGCAATTCCCACCCGGCAAAAATCAGTCTGCTATGGAGCGACCCGCCGCTGGAGCGTCAGCTGCGCCTGATCGCCAATATCCTGCCCCAGGCCCGGCGCGTCGGCGTGCTGTACGGCGTCGATAGCGAATTCCTGCTGCGCGAACTGATCCAGTTCGCCAAACCCATGGGCCTGGAAATCATGCCCCAGCCATGGGACAACACCAGCGACAGTCGCCCGCTGCAAACCCTGTTCAAAAACAGCGACGTGCTACTGGGCCTCGACGATCCGCAGCTGTACAACCCCAAGACCGTAAAAAACCTGTTGCTGAGCAGCTACGCCCAACAACTGCCGTTGGTGGGGCCCAACGCTGGGTTTGTGCGGGCCGGCAGCCTGGCCAGCACCTACAGCGATCAATCCGATTGGCTCGCGGTGCTGGACCAACTGCTGGACCAGCCGCCGGCCAGTTGGCCCAGCACGCTCTACCCGCAGCACTTCAAAGTCGTGGGCAACCCACAAGTCGCGCGCTCACTGGGCATCGAACAGGTCGATGAAATCGCCGTTGCCGCCCGCCTGGCCGAAGGAGAACAACGCCCATGACCTTGCGCCGTCGTTGGGATATCAACACCCGCACCCAGCTCATTACCCTGGGCCCCGCGCTACTGTTGACCCTGCTGCTTATCACCTTCTTCACCTTCGTGCGCATCCAGGACTTGCGCCAGGAGCTGGACCACACCGGTCAATTGATCGCCAACCAGCTGGCGCCTGCCACTGAGTACGGCGTGATTTCCGGCAACAACGATGTGCTTGAAACCCTGCTACGTGCGACCTTGGCCACACCTCATGTGCGCTTCCTGGAGATCCAGGACAGCGCCGAGAACATCTTGGTGTATGTGGAGCAGCCGTCCGAGCGGCATGACCGTTCGCTGTCGGTGAAGGTGTTCCAGGCACCGATCCGCCTGCAACACATCCAGCTCAACAATGACTTTTTCCAGGACAACCTCAGCGAACCCAAGGCACCCCGCGCGGACTACCTGGGGCGAGTGATTGTGGGTATGTCCAACGACGCTTTCAGCCAGCGCCAGCAGGAAATCCTGTTCAAGGCAGGGGTCCTGGCGCTGTTTGCCCTGCTGTTTACCTTCCTGCTGGCGCGACGCTTGTCGGCCAGCCTGTCACAGCCGATCAGCGCCATGGGGCACGCGGTCAAGGCCATCCAGCAAGGCGATTACAAGACGCCACTGCCCATCGTCGATGACTCGGAATTGGGCGACCTCTCGCGGCATATCAACAACCTGGCCGAGGGCCTTCAACAGGCCAGTCGCGAACAGCAACAAGCCATGGCGCAGTTGATCCAGACCCGTGAAGAAGCCGAGCGGGCGAACAACGCCAAGTCGGATTTTCTGGCGATGATGAGCCACGAACTGCGCACGCCCATGAACGGCGTGCTGGGCATGCTGCAACTGCTGGAAACCACGGAGATGACCGAGGAGCAGACCGAGTACGCGGCGCTGGCGTGCGAGTCCACCGAGCATTTGCTCAAGGTGATCAATGACATCCTCGATTTTTCACGCATTGAACGCGCCGCCCTGGAACTGGAACATATTCCGTTCAACCTGGCCGATCTGATCAACAGCTGCGCCCAGGCTTTCCAGCACAGCGCCCAGCAGCGCGGGCTGAGCCTGGAACTGCCCATTCCCATGGGCATGGAGGCTCTGCGTGTGCGCGGCGACCCGACGCGGATCCGCCAGATTCTGGTGAACCTGATCGGCAATGCATTGAAATTTACCGAACATGGCAGCGTGACCGTCGAGCCCCACTGGCAAACCCTGGACCATGAGTTGGTGTGGTTCACCTGCACCGTACGCGACAGCGGTATCGGTATTTCCGCCGAACGCCTGGATTTGATGTTCGATGCATTCCAGCAGGCAGACAGCTCCATTTCCAGGCGTTACGGTGGCACGGGCCTGGGCCTGCCGATTGCGCGCACCCTGGCCGAACGTATGGGTGGCACCTTGCGCGCCCAGAGCGAAGAAGGTCGAGGCTCAGTGTTCACCTTGGAGATTCCGCTGGCCATTGACCAGCAGCATGTGCCGGTCACCGCACCTGATGCGCTTGGCAAAGCCAACGCCGGCGATGGGCGCCACGTACTGTTGGTAGAGGACAACCCGGTCAACCGCACCGTGGTCGAAGCGATGCTGCGCAGCCTGGGCTTTGAAGTCAGCCTGGCCACGGACGGCGCCGAAGCGATCCGCAGCGCCGAGAGCCTGATTTTCACCGCTATCCTGATGGATTGTCGCCTGCCCTTGATCGACGGCTACGAAGCCACACGGCAGATTCGCCAACTGCCCGGTTGCGCCGATCTGCCGATCATCGCCCTGACGGCCAACGCCTTGCAGGGCGATCGCGAAGCCTGCCTGGCAGCCGGAATGAACGATTACCTGGCCAAGCCGTTCAAACGCACGGATTTGCAGCAAATCCTGCAGCGCTGGGTGCAATAGCGCCGCGCCATCAGCCAACTGCGACTGGCGTGAAAGACGAAAGTGCGGCAGTCTTAGGCACCCGAACGGGCTGATAAACAGGCCCGGTTTAAAATTTCAGTGAACAAGTGTACATTCAGTGCCTTGCCGCTGTGACTTTCACTACAACGCAATAGTCTATGTGTAGGCTGCCGCTATGAGGCATGAACGCTTCATTCGGTTCGGGAAGATTTGCCCTACCCTGCCGCATGGGATTATTGAGGAGCTCGCATGACCAAACAAAACGCCTTTACTCGGGAAGACCTGCTGCGCTGCAGTCGCGGTGAGCTGTTCGGCCCAGGTAACGCGCAACTGCCCGCCCCGAACATGCTGATGGTGGATCGCATCACCCATATCAGCGAAGAGGGTGGCAAGTACGGCAAAGGTGAATTGGTCGCCGAGCTGGATATCACCCCTGACCTGTGGTTCTTCGCTTGCCACTTCGAAGGCGACCCTGTGATGCCAGGTTGCCTGGGCCTTGACGCCATGTGGCAACTGGTTGGCTTCTACCTGGGCTGGCAAGGCCTGCCGGGCCGCGGTCGCGCCCTGGGTTCGGGCGAAGTGAAGTTCTTTGGCCAGGTACTGCCGAGCGCCAAGAAAGTCACCTACAACATTCAAATCAAGCGCGTCCTCAAGGGCAAGCTGAACCTGGCCATCGCCGACGGTTCGGTGACTGTCGACGGTCGCGAGATCTATACTGCCGAAGGCCTTCGGGTCGGCGTATTTACTTCCACTGACAACTTTTAAGGGTTATCCGCATGCGCCGCGTCGTTATCACTGGTCTGGGCATCGTTTCTTGCCTGGGCAATGACAAAGAGACCGTCACCGCTAACCTGCGTGCAAGTCGCCCTGGCATCCGCTTCAACCCGGAATATGCCGAAATGGGTCTGCGTAGCCAGGTTTCCGGCTCCATTGACCTGCCCCTCGAAGAACTGATCGATCGCAAGATCTATCGTTTCGTCGGCCACGCTGCCGCCTACGCCTACCTGGCCATGAAAGACGCGATCGCCGACTCCGGCCTGAGCGAAGACCAGGTTTCGAACGTACGCACCGGCCTGATCGCCGGCTCCGGCGGCGCATCGACCCTCAACCAAATGGAAGCGCTGGACATCCTGCGCGAAAAAGGCGTGAAGCGCGTCGGCCCTTATCGTGTCACGCGGACCATGGGCAGCACCGTTTCCGCCTGCCTGGCTACGCCATTCCAGATCAAGGGCGTGAACTACTCGATCTCCTCCGCATGCGCCACCAGCGCCCACTGCATCGGGACTGCCGTTGAGCAGATCCAACTGGGCAAGCAGGACATCGTATTTGCCGGCGGCGGTGAAGAAGAGCATTGGAGCCAGTCGTTCCTGTTCGACGCCATGGGCGCATTGTCCACCCAGTACAACGAAACCCCAGAAAAAGCCTCCCGCGCTTACGACGCCAAGCGTGACGGTTTCGTCATCGCCGGCGGTGGTGGCATGGTGGTGGTCGAGGAGCTGGAACACGCCCTGGCCCGTGGCGCGAAGATCTACGCGGAAATCGTTGGCTACGGCGCGACGTCCGACGGCTACGATATGGTTGCGCCAAGCGGTGAAGGCGCCATCCGCTGCATGCAGATGGCAATGTCCACCGTCGATACCCCAATCGACTACCTGAACACCCACGGCACTTCGACCCCGGTCGGCGATGCCAAGGAAATGGAAGGCGTGCGCGCGGTATTTGGCGACAAGGCTCCGAAGATCAGCTCCACCAAGAGCCTGTCGGGTCACTCCTTGGGCGCCGCTGGCGTTCACGAAGCGATCTATTGCCTGCTGATGATGGAAGGCAACTTCATGGCCGGCTCGGCCAACATCGACGAGATTGATCCGGTTGTGGCCGATATGCCAATCCTGACCAAGACCGTTGAAAACGCCAAGATCGACACCGTGATGAGCAACAGCTTTGGTTTTGGTGGCACCAATGCCACCTTGGTACTCAAGCGCTGGCAGGGCAAGTAAGCTCGCAGGTTGATCACACGAAAAAGCCCCGACTGGTTCGGGGCTTTTTTTTGCGTTTGATTTGAAACCGCGTCGCCTTCATCGCAGGCAAGCCAGCTCCCACATTCGACCGCGTTCATCCTGGAGGAATACGGTCCAGTGTGGGAGCTGGCTTGCCTGCGGCTGGGCCAACTCGGTTCCCCGCCCTACACCGAAAACCGCGCCACCATCGAATTCAGATCCACCGCCAACCGCGACAACTCCTGACTCGCTGCACTGGTCTGGTTGGCCCCGGTCGATGTCTGGTGCGCGAGGTCGCGGATATTCATCAGGTTACGATCCACCTCCCGAGCCACCGCCGCCTGCTGCTCCGACGCGCTGGCAATCACGAGGTTGCGTTCGTTGATCAAGGTGAATGCCGAGGCAATCTCTTCCAGGGCCATGCCCGCCGATTTGGCGAGATCCAATGTAGAGCGCGCCCGTGTATTGCTCTGCTGCATCGAGCTGACAGCCTGGTCGGTGCCCTGCTGAATCCCGCTGATCATCTGCTCGATTTCCTGGGTTGACTGTTGCGTGCGATGGGCCAAGGCCCGCACTTCATCGGCTACCACCGCAAACCCGCGCCCGGCATCCCCCGCTCGCGCCGCTTCAATCGCCGCGTTCAGTGCCAGCAAGTTGGTTTGCTCGGCAATCGAGCGAATCACATCCAGCACTGTGCTGATGCCATAGACCTTTTGCGCCAGCGCTTCGACCTGGGTCACATTGGCGGTCACATCGGTCGCGAGGGCTTCAATCGACACCACCGTCTGCTGCACCTGCTCACGCCCTTGCTGGGCAATCCGGTCGGATTCGCGAGATGCCTGGGACGTGGCCACGGCATTGCTCGCCACCTCCTCCACCGCCACCGTCATCTGATTGACTGCCGTGGCCGCCTGTTCGATTTCTTGGTTCTGCTGGTGTAAACCACGGGTCGCATCCTCGGTGACGCAACTGAGCTCTTCGGAAGCCGACGCCAATTGGTTCGACGATTCTGATATGCGCCGGATAGTGTCGCGCAAGCTCTCCTGCATGCGTTTGAGCGCCTGTTGCAAGCGCGCCGGCTCGTCGCTGCCACTGAGCCTGATGTCGCCCGTCAAGTCGCCACTGGCAACGCCCTGGGCCACTTTCAACGACTGTGCCAGCGGCAGCACGATGCTGCGTGTCAGCCACACCGCCAGGCCAATCGTGACCAACGCCGTGACGCCAATCATGGTCATCACCCAGACCCGCGACTGGCTGAACACCTGCTGTGCCAGCCGGGCGGCCTCGTTGGCGCTGGACTTGTTCAGATTGACCAAGTCACGCAGCGTCACGGCCATCTGGTCAGCCATCTGATTCATTTCGCCATTGACCACCGCAATGGCCTCCTCCAGCCGATTGGCCTTGGATAAGCCCACCACCTGCTCCTGGCGTTGCAGGTACTGCTGCTCCTCGACCTTGAAGCGATCAAACAGCACGCGCTCCTCAGGCAAGACGATCAATGCCTCGTACACGCCTTCAGCGTGGTGCAAACCGGTTTTTATTTCGGCAATTTTCTGCTCGTTCTGCGCCACCGCCTGGGGGTCGCGGTTGACCAGCAAGCGCAACGTCAGCGCCCGAATGCGCAACACATCCTGGTTCATCTCCCCCACCGCCATCACGCTGGGCAGCCAGTTGGTCTCCACCTGGTCCGACTGCTGGCGCATATTGGCCATCTGCAACAGGGCAAAGCCGCCCAAGACGAACACCATCAACGCCAGCACACCAAAGCCCAGGCCGGCGCGAGGGGCGATATTCAAACTGCGGATATTCATGCCAGGGTTCCTTCCAAAAGTACTGCATCCACCTGCAGCGGGTCTCTTGGACGTTATCGGCACCTCAGGTCATTGGCGTAAGATCAAAACGCGATATCAAGGCGCGTCGCCATCGCCATGCGGCTTGGGCAGGATGGCGAGGAAGTTGTCGCGCGCAACCTTGTGGGCAACGTCTTCGGGCAACGCATCGAGGAAAGGATCGAAACGGCGCATCTCCTTGCCCAACTTATTGAAGCGCCCCAAAGCATCGGAGCCGAGCATGAAGCGATCCGGGAAGCGCTCCACCAGCGCAACCCATTGCGGCCGTGGCTTGCCGGCGTCATCCAGCAGATAGGGCGTGAGCATGCTCCAGGACAGGTCGATATACAGGTTGGGGTACGCCTCAAGCAGGCGCGTCAGGGTAGGCAACAAAAAGTCCATCTGCACCTGATGACGGTGAATTTCCTTGCTGGTACCGGCATGAGCCCAGATAAAACGCGTGTGCGGGTGATTGCGTAACGGCTGCTCGACTTCCGCCAGGTACAGCGGGTTGCGCTCACGTTTGGAGGTGATGTTGGAGTGCAGCATCACCGGCAGGTCGTTTTCGGCCGCCAGGTGGTAAATGCGCGTCATGGCTTCGTTATTGGCGCGCGGGGTGTCACCGGAGGTCAGGGCGGTAAGGTCATCGTGCCGGGTGAACACTTCACCGATGCCCTGCCACAGCCCTGGGTTGAGGTCGAGCATACGCTGGATGTGGGCGGCGGAGTTTTTGTCGTTGGGATTGAAACCGGCGAGGAAGGGATGAAAGTGCTGGCGTTGCTCGGGGGAAAGTTTATTGACCGCCGCCGCGACGATCACATCCGTGGCGCTGTACCAATAGGCATCGGCGTCGTCACCGGCGTAATAGCGCGGGCGCTTGGGCTCGTCTTCGTGCCATTTCTTGGCCACGGGAATCCCGGAAATCATGACGTGCTCAATGCGGTTGTCCGCCATGGCCTTGAGCAGCTTGTCCATGCCGGCGGTTTCCTGGAAAAAATCCACGTAGTGCAGGTGCGCGTCGCTGTAGGCATAGTCACGGGCCTGCACGACAAGGCTGCTGGCGGCGAGCAACAAGGCAAGACTCAGGCGGGCTCCAGACACGGTAAAACCTCAATAAGGGTTGATACGGGTAGACCTTGCGCCAGCCTTCAGGGTTCAGCATGGAAAAAACCGGAACACTGGGGTGCCGGCATGCTCTATAACTGCATGACCTTCATCCTGCGCCCTTATGAGGTTTGCCATGCCTGTTACCGTTAATACGCTGAACGCTGAAAACTTCCGTCACAGCGTGAATATCAATAATCACGAGCTGTTTACCGACCTGCCCAAGAGCCTGGGCGGTGACGATTCGGCGCCCTCCCCCCACGATTATTTCGATGCTGCGCTGGCGTCGTGCAAAGCTTTGACCGTGAGGCTCTACGCGCAGAAAAAAGATATCCCGCTGACCGGCGTGACCGTGGAGGTCACTCACGACAGCGACGAAGAGCAAAAGGGTAAATACAAACTCAACGTCAAGCTGACCCTCAAGGGCGTACTCACCGACGCCCAGCGCGATGAACTGCATCGCGTGGCCGATAAGTGCCCGGTACATAAGCTGATGACCACCGCCGAAGTCACTATCGAGACGAAATTGTCGGAAGGCGCCTTCAGCCAATAGCCCCAACTTCCCATCGAGCGGGTTATGCTCAAAGCATCCAACCCGCTCAGACTGGGATGCCCATGACCACCCTCACCGTGATTCGCCCTCGCCCCGAAGATGTAGAAGGCCAGCCTATCCTGCGGCCCCTGCCCTCGCGTGAATGCCGCAGCGTCGGTCCCTTTGTATTTTTCGACCATATGCTGCCGACCCGCTACGCACCGGGTAACGGCATGAATATCCGCCAGCATCCCCACATCGGCCTGTCCACCCTCACCTACCTGTTTGAAGGCACCTTGCAGCACAAGGACAGCCTTGGCTCGGACCAGGTGGTGCAAGCCGGCGATGTCAGCTGGATGACCGCCGGCAGCGCGATTGCCCACGTCGAGCGCACACCAGAAGCGGTCAAGGCCAGGGGTTTCAACCTGCATGGCCTGCAGGTGTGGCTGGCCTCGCCCAAGGACCACGAGACCGGGCCCGGACACTACAGCCATCACCCAGCCGCAAGTTTGCCGATAAGCGATAACCTCGGCGTGCAGGTGCGTTTGATCGCCGGTGATGGTTTTTGCCTCAGATCACCGGTGCCGGTGCTGTCGCCGACGCTGTATGCCGAAGTACAGATGCAAACCGCCACCACCCTGTTGATTCCTGATGAACATGAGGAACGCGCGGTGTATGTGCTGGAGGGTGAGGTGCAATTGGACGGTGAAACCCTGGAGGTCAACAGCTTGGTGGTATTGCCGACTGGGCAGGAGATGACTCTGTATGCCGAGAGTGATTGCCACCTGATGGTATTTGGCGGGGCACCGCTGGATGGGCCACGGCGGATCAACTGGAATTTTGTGGCGAGCGACCCGGCTGTGATCGAGCAGGCGAGACAGCGTTGGGCGGCTGGGGATTGGCCCGCTGTGCCGGGGGAGTCAGAAAGAATCGAGTTGCCTGTTAGATAGCATTCGCGAGCAAGC
>JACRYN010000055.1_pt1 | contig 30856 bp, 34 predicted proteins | sample 8023231 | NCBI WGS metagenome assembly JACRYN01 (sample SAMN15756473, study PRJNA655841) | gut metagenome | isolation source: fecal sample D84 from domestic dog with diarrhoea | host: Canis lupus familiaris | place: South Africa: Mmabatho, Mahikeng | collected 2019-09
GAGTATCACTTATAAATAAGCTTTTAGTTGTTCAAACATGTGGGACCACCTCTATGAGCTGGATGAGTATGTCAAATACCGACTATGTGAGAAGCACTATCTGAGATATATGGATGACTTCTGTATCTTTCATCATAACAAGGATCACTTGCGTCATTTACGCATTGATGTAGAGCGATTCCTATTTGAGAAGCTAAAGCTTCAAACCAACGCAAAAACACAAATATTTCCAGTATCCGTCAAGAACGGACGAGCATTGGACTTCCTTGGCTATCAAATGTGGCCCACTCATCGACGTGTAAGAAAAAGCTCAATTTCCAGAATTTACCGAAAAATAAGGTTTATGAAGAAACAGTACAGCCAGGGCAGGATTGAGGCAAAGCGCATCCAGGCATCTATTAACTCTTGGCTTGCACATGCTTCTCACGCAGACAGTCTAGGCTTGCGAAAATCAATACTCAACAAGGCTGTTTTTGTCAAACAAGAGGACAAGAACACAACCACTACTGTTTTATTACCCAAAATAGAGGATTTAACCTAATGCTCAAGCTTGTATCAAACCGAAACGGCGCAGAGATTCATCAGCTCGAAGTCACACAAGATGGATGCACAATTACACCCGGCATGGATGGTGTTGTGGATCTAATCAAAGACCTCAATTGCGACAAGGGAAAGATCCTAAACGCGCTATCGCAATTCAATCCTGATTACGTGTGGGCGGTCACTTACGAAACGCCACCAGTTAAGCCGCTAACACGTAGACAGTTCCGGCTTGCTCTTGTGACCAATGGCTACAATCTTGCTGATATTGAAACACTTATTGCTCAAATTGAAGATGATATGCAGCGTCAAATTATTCAAATCGAATGGCAAGATGCTACGGTGTTTGAGCGAAATAATAGCAGCCTTCTCACAATGGCAGCGCTGATGGGGTTATCTTCATCTCAAATTGATGAGCTTTGGTCGCAAGCACTAACAGTTTAATGGGGTTTTGATATGACATTAAACAGTGATTTTCAGAAACTGTATGTCGATGGCCTGATTACGCTGTTTGAACTCGATGCTCGCGCTTTAGGTGCGGGCATTTTGCGTTTTCACGGCCATATTTCTTATGAAGATTGGGAGCGCATTTATACATCCATCGGCTCAAGTGAATTAATCGGCGCGGATACAGGTTTAATTGGCAAAGTCTATGATTTAAGCGATGAAAAGACATGGTATCGAAACATCATCTGGCAAGGTCAAACCTTTGAGCCGATGGCTTTGGAGGTGTCAGGTCTTGAGATGCGTTCAGATGGTAAAGCATCAGCACCCACTTTAAGCATGGCGAACAATATTGGTGGCATTCATGGCGCAATCTCGGCCTACTGCTTACAGTTTGGTGATTTTGCAGGTGCAAAGCTCAAGGTCATTACCACTCTGGCTAAGTATCTTGATGCTGAGAACTTTAGTGCGGGCAATGCCACAGCTAATCCAAGCGAGAAGCGAGAGCAAATTTGGTTCATTGAACAAAAGACTTCTGAAAATGCTCAGCAAGTGACGTTTGAACTTTCTAATCCAGTGGATTTTGAAGGGCTAAAAATACCAACACGACAAATCTCAAATTACTGCAACTGGGAATATCGAAGTGAAGAATGTGGCTACATCGGATCTGCAATGTTTACTGAAAAAGACGAACCGACAGATAATCCAGCTTTAGATCGATGTAACTACAGAACGTCAGGCTGTCGTTGTCGAGAGAATGAGCTTCATTTTGGTGGATTCCCTGCATCTTCAATGGTGTAAAAATGAAATTAAATAAAAAACTAAAAGCAGCGATTCTATCTCATGCTGAAGAATGTTTCCCCGCAGAATGTTGCGGGGTTATTGTTTCTGGTGAGTATACTCCATGCCGTAATGTCGCTGAAAAAGGTCAGTTTCAAATTCATCATGAAGACTTGGCGCATGCTGAAGATCAAGGTGAGATTCAAGCCTATGTACATTCACATCCCAATGCTACAACACGTGCTTCGGATTTAGATTTACTACAAATTGAGCTTCATGAAAAGCCTTGGGTGATCTGTGCTTGGCCTGAAATAGATTTCCAAGTCTATAAGCCATGTGGCTATAAAGCGCCACTCATTGGTCGTGATTACCACCATGGATACCAAGATTGCTATTCAATAATTCGTGATTTTTATAATCGTGAGTTGGGTATTCATCTGATTGATTTCGAACGTAAAGATGATTGGTGGAGTGATAAAAACCACAAATCCCTTTATTTGGAAAATTTAGATGAAGCTGGATTTTATGAGGTTAGTGAACCTCAGTATGGCGACATGTTGGTGTGTAATGTTGGTCGTACAGAACACCCGAATCATGCAGTGATTTGGTTGGGCGATCAGTGGCGATTAAAGTCAGAAGAAAGCACAAGTTGTTTTGGTGGACCATTAATCCTACACCATCCTTATGGTCGTAAATCTGTGCGTGAAATCTTTGGGCAACAATGGCAAGAGCGAGTTGTCAAAATTGTGAGGCATAAGAATGCTTAAAACAATCAAATTATATGGCGTACTGGGAAAGAAGTTTGGTAAAGAATTTCATCTAGCTGTTGAAAGCACCCGCGAAGCTGTAAAAGCGCTATCAGTCCAAGTGCCTGGCTTTGAGCAATTCATGCTAACAGCTCATGAGCAAGATCTTGCCTTTGCTGTCTTTCAAGATGATGAAAATATCAGTGAGGATCAGATCGACTTTGAGACTGGCGCCAAAGTTATCAAGATTGTGCCCAAAGTCATCGGCGCGGGTGGTAATGGAGTATTGCAAACAATTCTTGGCGCGGTGATGGTTGTTGTGGGTGTTGTTATGTTGTATATACCCGGCGCACAACCCTTTGCTGCATCTGTGATCGGCGCAGGTATCGGTATGATGGTTGGTGGTATTGCTCAAATGATGATGCCAAAGATGGACGAGGGAGATCAAAATCAAGACGGCAACAGAGCAAACAAGGGATTTGGTGGTGCAGTCACTACAATCGCACAAGGCAATCCAGTTCCGATTCTTTATGGTCAGCGTGAAGTCGGTGGATTTATTGTGAATGCTGGTCAATTTGCAGTAGATACTTTTAGCATCTGCGGATGCTGGTTACACAGGCGGTGGCAGCAGCGGTGGAAAGAAATAATTTAAAAACACAGGCGCAATGAGCGCCTTTTTTATTGTCTGAGGATAAGTATGAACGCAGTAATTAAAGGCGCAAAAGGCGGTAGCAAAAGCCAAAGACAACCAAAAATTGCAAACGATACAACCGCTTCAAAAACCTATGCACGTTTACAATATGGCATGAGCGAAGGGGAAGTTGAGGGTTTAGCAAATGGCTTTAAATCAATCTTCCTTGATGACACGCCAGTTGAAAGCGATAGTGGCGCAAGAAACTTTCAAGATGTCACCCTAGATTTTCGCTCAGGCACTAATGATCAGACATACATGGAAGGCTTTGAAAGCATTGCTTCTGAAGCTGCTGTTGGAGTTGAGCTTAAAAGTGATACGCCTTGGGTTAAAGGGATTACCAATCTTAATCTCGATGCCGTAATTGTAAGGGTGCGTTTTGGGGCTTTAAAAAAGCAAGACCCAAGCAATGGCGATGTTTCAGGTATTGTTATTGATTACTCGATTGAAGTGCAAACTGATGGAGGGGCATGGGAGTTAATGCTTGACACTAAAATGTCAGGAAAAACTTCACCAAATTATGAGCGTACCCACCGTATCGGCTTGCCAAAAGCCAATAATAATTGGTTGATTCGCGTCACACGTAAAACACCGAACTCAAGCTCTGAATATGTCAGCGATAAGATGTATATTCAAGCCATTACTGAAGTTATCGATCTTAAACTTACATACCCAAATACCGCAGTGATCGGTGTGCAATATGATGCTGAAACATTCTCGAATATTGCCAAAATCGCAGTTGATCTAAAGGGTGTAAAGATCAAAGTGCCGAGCAACTACGATCCAGTGAGCCGAACTTACATCGGGATATGGGATGGTACATTTAAACGTGCTTATACCAATAACCCAGCTTGGATTTACTATGACCTATGCACCAATAAGCGATATGCACTTGGCAACCGCTTAACCGAGCAAATGATTGATAAATGGTCCTTATACCGCTTGGCGCAATACTGTGACCAGTTGGTGAATGATGGCAAAGGCGGTCGGGAGCCGCGTTTCACTTGCAATGTGTATATTCAAAGTGCCGAATCTGCTTTTGATATTTTAAGTAAACTAGCAGGCGTATTCCGTGCAATCAGTTATTGGGATGGAACCTCTATTGTCTGCGATGCTGATTTACCGCAAGACACTTATTTCACCTACACTCGCGCCAACGTCATCGATGGGCATTTTGAATATTCAGGCACTCGTGCGCGTGATCGTCACAATGCAGTCAAAGTCGCTTGGGATAATCCACAAAATCGCTATAAGACCGAATATGTGTTCGTGCGGGATGAAGCAGCTATTGCAAAGCTCGGTGTGCGTATTGCTGAGATTGATGCGTGGGGTTGTACTTCTGAGGGGCAAGCGCAGCGTGCAGGTCTTTGGGCATTAAAGTCTGAGCAACTGGAAACTCGCACTGTATCTTTTAAAGTTGGTTTGGATGGTTATATTCCACAACCAGGTAAAGTAATTGAAATTGCGGATGAGTTGTTCGCAGGTCGCGCCAATGGTGGGCGTATTTCTAAAGTTTCTGCAAACTTGCGCACCATTACTTTAGATCGTGATGATGTGGTGTGTCGTGCAGGCGATCGACTTGTTGTAAACGGTGAAAATGGCAAGGCGCAAACGCGAATTGTGTCATCAAAAGTTGGGCGAAATGTCACAGTCACAGTGGCGTTTGAATCCGTTGCAGCAGAAAATGTTTGGGTCGTTGATGCGCAAGACTTAAAAACGATGAAGTTTCGCGTCATGAGTATTACTCAAGACGACAAACATCAGTTTTCAATTACAGGCTTGCAATACGAATCAGCAAAATATGATGCGATTGATTTCGGTGCATTCATTGATGATCGTCCAATTTCAATCGTCAATCCAACGACTCAAGCACCTGTCACCAATGTTTTAATTTCATCTGAAAACATGGTGCAACAAGGCTTGTCTGTTGAAACCATGCTGATTACTTGGGATCAAGCGCAAGGTGCCACAAAGTATCAAGTCGAGTGGCGCAAAGATGATGGTAACTGGATTAAATTGCCGATTTCTGGCAGTAATTCGGTTGAAGTACAGGGTATTTATGCAGGCAACTATGAAGCTCGTGTTACTGCGATTTCTGCATTTGATATTGCTTCGCTGCCAACATATTCGATTCTGACTACGTTGTCAGGCAAGCAAGGTCTACCACCTGCCCTAGCCAATATTGCAGCAACAGGCATCTTATTTGGCTACCGTTTAAATTGGAATTTCCCTGCCGTTGGTGCGCTTGATACTGCTTATACGGAAATTGAGATTGCAAGCACTGCAAATGGTGCCAATGCTGCGCAACTTGGGCTTTTCGCATACCCAACAAACAGCCATGTAATTCAAGGAATGCAGCCAAATCTAACACGTTATTTCCGTGGACGATTGATTGACCGTATCGGGAATATTGGCCCATGGTCGCAATACGCAAGTGCAACAACTTCAGCCGATGCGTCTGCTGTGCTTGATATTTTGTCGGGCAAATTAACCGAAACTCAACTACATCAAGACTTGCAAACTAAAATCAATAAAATTGATTCAATTGCTGGCTTGGATGGCGATATTGGTAATCTTGTGCAAGATTTTTCCGCACTACAGTCAACCGTGTCCGATCTTAATGTTGAGCTTGATGCTGAAACTGCTGCGCGTATTTTAAGTACAAACGACCTAAATGATGGTTTAACGCAGGAGATTACAGACCGCCAAGCAGGGGATACTGCAAATTTAACTGCGCTGAATAATTATAAGTCAAGCAACGATGCTGCGCTTGCGAATGTTCAGCAGCAGGTGAATACAGCAGTGACTGCAACATCTGCAAATACGCAAGCAGTTCAGGCGCTAGATAGTCGTGTAACAGTTGCAGAAGGCAATGCCAACACAGCAAAAACCAATGCTGCAACTGCATTAACCAAAGCTGAAACAGCAACAACCGAAGCGGGATCAGCGGCATCACTTGCACAACAAGCCAGTGCTGTAGCAAATCAGGCGGCAGATACAGCAGACACAGCAAATCAAAATGCTGCAACTGCTTTATCTACTGCGAACACTGCTGCAAATCAATCAGGTGCTAATGCATCACAGATCAACGCTTTAACTGTCGAGCTTGGGACTAAAGCTAGTGCAGGCGCATTGGATCAAACTAATGCGAATGTTTTTGAAATTAACGGTCGAGTGACTGCAAACACAACCAAGATTGACGGTGTGTATGCACAGGTCAATCCGAAGTTAATCGGATCAACTGATGACTTTATTGGTAGCACAGAGGGCTTTGCGGGCACATGGACCTTGCAATCAGCAATGATTGAAAACGACATGGCTTTAAGTCAGCGCATCGACACTACTGTTGCGCAGATTGCGAATAACACTGCATCAATTCAAACTGAAGCAACTGCACGTGCTGATGCTGATTCTGCGCTAACAACACAGATCAACACCGCATTAAGTCAGGTTGATGATGCAAAAGCTCTGATTATTGTAGAGCAGCAAACGCGTGCGGATGCTGATACTGCTTTGGGTAGTCGCATTGACACGCTTCAAGCGCAAGTTGGCGATGATTTACAGCAAAGCATTGCTACGATTCAGCAAGAGCTAGATGTTTTAGCTAATGCTGATTCGGCGATGTCTAGTCGCGTTGATACCGTTCAGGCAGCAACAACTGTTGCGCAAGATACAGCAGATCAGGCGATCTTAGATGCGCAAAATAAGTCCGCAGCAGCAGAGGCAGCAGCTAAAGCATACGCTGAAGCTCAGGCTCAAGCAGAGCGTTTAGCAGCAATTGCAGCAGCATCAGATGACGCAACCGCGAAAGCCAATGCAGCAGAGGCAGCAGCAAAAGCAGCCGCCGCCTTGGATGCTAAAAACAAGGCAGATGCAGCACTTGCGGCAGCCAAACTTGATGCAACTGAAAAAGCGAATGCTGCGACCGCAGTAGCCAATGCAGCGCAACAAGCAGCCGATGCAGCCGCCACAGCAGCTGGAAATAAAGGTGAGGTTATTTTTGGTTCAACCGATCCTGTATCAGAAAAGCGTCTGTCTCAAAACTTATGGATTGACACAACGGGAGGTCTAAATACACCGAAGCGTTGGGATGGGTCAGCATGGGTTACTGTTACCGACAAAGCTGCAACCGATGCGGCAGCGGCAGCGCAAGCAGCTCAAGATACAGCAACAGAGGCGCTTGGCAAGGCTGACACAGCGACACAGAATATCGCGACAGTGCAAAACCAAGTCAGCACTTTAACCACGCAGCAAAGTGCTACAGCGAATCAGGTGGGCACGCTTCAAACAACCGTAGGTCAAAACACCGCATCAATTCAGGAGGTCGTCCAATCAACCAATGGCTTGTATGCTCAAAAGTACATCAAGCTTGACGTAAACGGCAAAGTCGCAGGTTGGGGTGGTGCGAATGATGGTAAAGAATCGAATTTCATTCTGAACTTTGATTCATTTGCAATCGGCTCAGGTGGCAGTGTGGGTTATTACCCATTCATTTTCCGCACTACACCATACACCGATCCAGAAACAGGAACGGTTTTTCCAGTTGGTGCTTACTTGAAAACTGCTTTTATGGATTATGCATCAATTAAATTGGCGCATATTGATACAGCGAGTATTGGGAGTTTGAGTGCTGTTAGTGCCAACTTAGGTACGTTTGTCTCAGCAAGTGAAAATGGTAGCACTACTATTTCAGGTGAGGAAATTACTGTTAAAGATGCTGCAGGAAATATCAGGGTGCGTATTGGAGTGTTCATATGATTAACACAGGTATCGAGATTGGCGTCAAAAGTGGGACGCTTAGTGTATTTCAGGGTGTGCTACCAATGTCCTACATTGATGAGGAGCGCACACTGCCTAATATTAACTCTAACGGAACTTCAGCGTCATATGATTTCAGCATACCGAGTCATATTACAGTGCCGATGTTCTACGTTGTAATGGATGTTACAGGGGGTTATCTATACGATTTTCAGCACTTGGGTGGCACATCTTGGCGAATAAACTTCTACGGAATAAAAACAATCAATATGGCTACAGGCGGAGTCATACAGTGGACTGAACCACTTGTTAAGGCGGGAACAAAATTTATTATTGGAGGGCAGCGTGGTTAAGTACTTTGAGATACGCAACGATAACGCGAATGTTGTTATTGATGATCAGTTCGTTACACCCAAGTTTCTGATAAAAAAGCAAGTATTTACAGGTAGTACGTTGAAACCAGCGTCTAACTATCGGACACCTACAAACGAGTGGGCGTACAGCTACCAGCAGCATATACTTGCTTTCGGGCCGTCACTTCGCGCACTTGGTTTTGACTACCCAGACACCGAGGCTGGATTGACTGAAGTGCGCAGGCGTTTAATGGTGTTTGCACGCAATGATAACAATGAGGCTTTCCGTGCGCTAACATTTATACGGTACGATAATACTCTAGCTCGATACGAACTAGGTGTTTCTGTCGTAGCAGATACCCCAAACTCACCAATACAGTTATGCTTATATACCACCGCGAAAATGACACCAAGTAAGCTGGGAATGTTGGTATATAACGCACAGCAAGAATTGGTTTTCGATGCGCTTAAAGGGTATTTACAGCACGTCGGCACATTACATGGAGGGGTGCGTGTAGGCGCTGGCGTTGGAGTAGCTGCAACGTACACCCTAGCCCTGCCTGCGACTGTGAATCAGCAGCACTTATATATTTCCCAGCGTTCATCCCTTCCATTTTACGCAGCGTACCGCATTAGCAGCAGCGGGGTGTCCTATGCAAGCACGCACTACCGCCCTGTACTTTCTTTTCCTAACGCAACAACTTTACAAGTTCAACTGGTTGCTCAGCGAAATGTAAGCGGCAACAACCAATCACAATCTTACTCAGGTTTTTTTGAAAACATAATTTATTGTCCTTATGAGCATGATGTTTACACAGGCTTTGGAAACTAACAAAGACAAGCTTAATCGCACCTTCGGGTGCTTTTTTATTACCAAAATTTAGGGGGTCTTATGACCGACAACGAGTCGTACGGGGTCAGAGTAGAGAAGAAGATTGATTCAATGCAGTCTGACATTCGAATGCTGTCCGACCACGTAACCAGATTGACCTTCATTAACGAAGCGCACCAAAACATGAGTGCTGAAAACCGCAAAGATATTGATTCGATTATTACCCGGGTTGGTGTGCTGGAAAATAAATCAGCTCAACTCGATGGTGGCCTGAATGTCATTCGTATTGCCTTAACACTTCTAGCAGGGGTTTTTATTGGCGTGTGCACATGGGTCGGATCTTCAATTATCCAGAATGCACAAGAAAACTCACTCCTTAAGGAAAAAACGGCTCGTCTTGAGTCTGATGTATCAACCATTAGGAATTATCAAAAATGAAATTCATCCCCGAAAACGTCTGGAAATATTTATCTGTAAAGCTCCCAATTATCGGAGCTTTTTTATTGGGTGTTCTTCCTGTTTTAATTCAAGAGGGCATCAACACACAACTCATTCCGACTGAATACCATGCTATTTTGCTTTCAGTTGTATTGCCTGCATTGGCGTACATTGGCCGTAAGATTGCACAGCCTAAAGTTAAGGGTAGCCCATAATGAAACACATATTTGATTTCCTGCGAAAGATCAGTGGTGGCAAACTCACCCAAAAGCAGGTTGATGCTGCAGATAAGTTAATTGCAACCGCCTATGATGACCTGAATGATATGCTGGGTATCGCCACAGATGAAATGCACATCAGCCCAAGTGGGATAGACCTGATCTGTAATTTTGAAGGTCTGCGACTGAAAGCCTATGATGATGGCGTAGGTGTATGGACTATTGGTTTCGGCACCACAAAATACCCAAATGGTATTCGTGTCAAAAAAGGGGATACCTGCACACTGGATCAAGCCAAAGCTTATATGCAGAACGATCTGAAATCATTTGAGCAGACTGTAAATAATACGGTCAAAGTTCCACTCAATCAGAATCAGTTCGATGCTTTAGTTTCACTTGCCTATAACATTGGGGCTAGTGCTTTTAGTCAATCAACTTTAGTAAAAAAGCTGAATGCCAATAGTATTAGCGGGGCAGCAGATCAGTTTGATGTATGGGTGAATGCAGGCGGTAAACGCATGCAAGGGCTTGTAAATCGTCGCGCTAGAGAAAAGGCTTTGTTCATATCATGATCAAAGCATTATTGTTGTGCATCCTGCTATCGGGCTGCACAGCACATTCGATTTCTACAAAGGTGCATGTCACTGTTTGTGTTCAGTGTGTGAATTGAGGAAAAGGAGGTAAGACTGATTTATTGAATGACTACAACCAAGATAATTGTTAAGGTTGTGTTGGTTTTGTTTTTTTAATATTCTACCGGAATATTAAATATTATAACCCAATGAAAAAAGGATAAAAATGTCTAATCCTAGTTTAAATGATTTTCATAATTTGGCTCGTACAGCTAGAGAGTTGGATAAACATGTACCAAAAGCAGAAATGTTTGTTTCGTTTTGTGTTCTGGCATGTTTTAACTTCCTTTATGTTTTTACTTATAATTCCTATGTCGTATTAAAGAATGAGCATAACATCTTTCTAAAAATGATTTATACATTCCACTATTACACGACAGTTCCATTCTTTGATCTACTCATTAACTCGTACTTTGCAATATTTAATATATTGGTTCGGTTTGATGTTATAGGGGTGGTCTTAAGCTATGTGATTACCACTATTTTTTTTGTGGTTTTACTCGTTTATCTATTTGTTAGTATTTTTTTATTATTCCGAGTTATCTTTGAGAAATTTCCCACCCTAGTTGTGCTTTATCTGCTCTTTTACTTTCCAAGCCTTACCTACTATATCTATGTAAGTAACACCTATCTAAATTAATTGTTAAAGCATTGGTGGAATTATGAACAAAGAATTATTGCTTGAAAGCTGTACAACATTAGTTGCGATGTTGCTTATTTTGCTTGGCTTAAATTATTACGCATTTAAAGACTTAGATATGAGCAAACAGGTGAAATCTGTTGAAGATATATCTGAACTTTCTAAAGCATATAATGAAAAATTAGAATTTGTAAAAGCTGACATGGCTGCATGTATCGCAAAAGATAACCCTATAAAACCTTACACACGCTATAACTGTAATGCTTACATTGTTGTCAAAAATGAAAAAGGTAAATATATTAATGTACGGTTGGGTGGTAATTATGACTATTCGAAAGGGATGCAGGGTATGCTTCAAGAGCCAACGAGCTACTATAAAAGAAGTCAATCACTTTTCAAGTAACTTCAAAATGCTGGTTATACAGATTAGCTAGTATATTGCATTCGTTGATCTCTGCAAATAATGGGTCGTTTTGGTGAATCATCATATTCATTAGTAGCATCTCGATAGGCAAGCCACTTGCCATCTTTGGTAATGTAGGCCATTGAACACTCCCTCAAATTACAAACTTCACAATTTATTCAATAAGTTTTTTCTTTTCATAAACGATATACAGTACATAGCTATAACTGTAACACATGCAATATTCCGAACCTTTAAAATGATGATATAGTGCTCTTGCAGATTGACCGACTCAAGAGAATTTTGAGTCGGTTTTTGCGTTTAATATCTGTGGATAACTCATTTGTAACACCAAAAATACACCAATGAGATGCAACTTGCTGATTATTATAAGGAGTATCTATACAATGATTTTAGTGACTGGTGGTTTAGGCTTTATAGGCTCTCATATTGCTTTGAGCTTTATGGCGCATGGGCAAGAGGTCATTATTGTAGACAATTTATCCAATGCGAACTTACAAACTCTTGAACGATTAGAATTTATTAGTGGCATGTACGTGCCTTTTGTCAAAATTGATATACGAAATACGCCTGCTTTAAACAAAGTTTTTGAGCAGTATTCCATCGATGCGGTAGTGCATGCTGCAAGTTTTAAATCGCTTGAAGAATCTGTACTGAAGCCTTTGGAATACTATAATGACAATGTCAGTTGTATCATGAGTTTACTGCGTGCCATGCAGCGCACAGGTGTACGCACTTTGGTTCATCTTTCCAGTCTTGCTGTCTATGGTGAATCCAGCCTACATTTAGAAGAAGATTTGGAGCTGAATTTCGGCTATCCAAACCCGTATATCAAGTCGCAGCAAATGGTCGAAGAAATTATTCGAGATACAGCAAAAACGGATAATGAATGGAAAATTGCAATTTTAAGAATGGGCAATGTTGCTGGTGCATTTGAAAATGCGATGCTCGGAGAATTGTTCCCGCCTTTACCGAAAAATATTATTCCACTGTTGATGCAAGTCGCTGCAAAACAGCGTGATCACATTGAACTTAGAAAAAGTGCACAAACCACAGACCATACCGTAGAGCGTAGTTTTTTACATATTCTCGATGCCTGTGATGCTATTGCGGCTTCGTTACAATGGTTAAGCACTCAACAGTTTGCTTGTGAAGCTTTTAATATTGCAGGTCAAAGTGTGTCGATACAGCAGTTGGTTGAAAAAGTTGAAAATGTAACACAAAGTGATATTGCTACAGTCGATGTTGTGGATTCGAACATTGTGGAATTAGATCTGGTCGCAGCAGAGTGTAGTAAAGCGAAAAACGTTTTACACTGGGAAGCGAAGCGCAGTTTAGAACAGACCCTTGAAGATGGATGGCGTTTCTACCGACAAAGTTTAGATGGCCGTTAATTAACTTATAGATAACGATTATCATTTACATATTTTTACTTAATCATTAAGATAAGGAAAACAAGCGCAAAATAATCATTTTGCAATTCACTTAAAAAGGAAGAGGTTAAAATGCAAACACGTATTGAACATGACACGATGGGCGAAGTTGAAGTACCGAGTGAAGCACTTTGGGGTGCTCAAACTCAGCGTAGTTTGCAAAACTTTAAAATTGGTAGTGAACGTCTACCACGTCCAATGATTCGTGCCATGGGCTTAGTGAAAAAAGCAGCAGCATTGACCAATGCTGAGCTCAACCAAATTCCACAAGAATTGGCGCAATACATCGTCGGTGCTACGGATGAAGTGATTGCAGGGCAGTGGGATAGTCAGTTTCCTTTGGTGGTATGGCAAACTGGTTCAGGCACACAAAGCAACATGAACTGTAATGAAGTGATTGCCAATATCGCCAATCAGAAACTTGGCAATCCTTTAGGTGCACAAAAACCTGTACACCCGAACGATCACGTGAACCGTGCTCAGTCGACCAATGACTCGTTCCCAACGGCGATTCATGTCGCAGCAAGTATTCAGATCAATGAATTACTGATTCCTGCGGTTACCCAGCTTCGAGATACTTTAGAGGCAAAGTCTCGAGCATTTTCAGACATCGTCAAAATTGGCCGAACTCATTTACAAGATGCGACACCCTTAACCTTAGGTCAAGAATTTAGCGGTTATGTTTCCCAGCTCGATCATGGTTTAAAGCGCTTACAACAAGCACTTTCAGGCTTGTATGAGCTGCCTTTAGGTGGAACGGCTGTAGGTACAGGGCTGAATGCTCATCCTGATTATGCAGAAAAATCAGCGGAGCAACTGGCAGAGTTGACAGGGCTGCCTTTTGTGACTGCACCAAATAAATTTGAAGCATTGGCTGGGCGCGATGCAGCAGTGTTTGCCTCAGGTGCATTAAAAACGCTTGCGGTAAGCTTGAACAAAATTGCCAATGACATTCGCTGGTTGGCAAGTGGCCCACGATGTGGTTTTGGCGAGTTACGTATTCCTGAAAATGAACCAGGCTCAAGTATTATGCCGGGGAAAGTGAACCCGACTCAAAGTGAAGCGATGACTATGGTGGTGGCTCAAGTCTTAGGCAATGACACCACGATTAATGTTGCGGGTGCATCGGGTAACTTTGAGTTGAATGTATTCATGCCAGTGATTGCGTTTAATTTGTTGCAGTCGATTCAGCTTTTGGGTGACGCATGTAATAGCTTTAATGATCACTGTGCAGTGGGTATTGAGCCAAACCGCGAAAAAATTGACCACTTCTTACATGACTCATTGATGTTAGTTACGGCTTTAAACCCAGTGATTGGCTATGAAAATGCCGCGAAAGTTGCCAAAACAGCGTATAAAGAAGGGAAAACGTTAAAACAGGTGGCCGTAGAGTTGAACTTAGTCACGACTGAGCAGTTTGATGAAGTGGTACGTCCAGAGCAAATGATTTCCCCAAATGTAAAATAGCCCTTAGTCCAGATGCTCAACTAAAGAGCAAATGAACATCAGCGGTTTTTATCTTTGGGCGAAGTCGGTACAATGGTCGACTAAAGATAAACTGCTGATGAGTTACCATGCTTGATATTTATTTGACAGATGTTCAGAAAAACGTGCAATTTAACGATTATCCGGGTGAACATCCTGTTAAATTTGTTTTAAATTTCAAAAAGATTTTCCCAAGTGTTATGGAGTTATTGCTTCCTGTACTACCTGAAAATGAAAATCTTGAAGAAATGACATGGGAATCAACTACGGCTGACTTTGAACTTTTCAAACTGTTGTTGAGTGGTTGGGGCGTGATTGAGCTACGTTTAAACGCGATCAAACAGTTTAAAGATAAAGATTTTGCAGATGCTCTAGTGAAACGTGCACAACAAAAGCGCAAAGACTTTGCAAAAGCACAGCAACAGTTGAAAACAGTTGAACTTGATTATTTATTTATGCATGAGATTCATGCATTGATCGATGCAGAATTGGTTGAACTGGGTGAAAAGTTCTATTTACCCGTTCTTCGTGACTTATGGAAAAATAAAATTCCAACTCAAGTCTTAGAAGCCAAATTTTAAGTCATTCAAAAAATCCTCCAAATGGAGGATTTTTTATATCGATAGCAAAACTATGTATTTGCGAGCACAAGAAAGTATTTAAACTGCATCTAAAGCACTAAATTTTATTATTTGGTCAAATGTTGGAATTAATATTGCTTGATACATTGCGTCATCATTCACACTATAGCCGTAAGGATTTTATAATATGTCAAATCAGTTCATCGACTTAATTACAAAGCGTCGTACCATTTATGCCATTGGTAAAAAGGTCGAGCACAGCCCTGAATTTTTAACTGATTTGATTCAAACTGCCATTAAACAAAGCCCATCATCGTTCAATTCACAGTCATCTCGGGCGGTAATTTTATTTAATGCGGAACATGAAAAGTTTTGGACTTTTGTGGCTGAAAAACTGAAGTCTTATGCTAAAGATGAAGAAAGCGCGGCTAAAACAACGGCAAAAATGGCCAGTTTTGCAGCAGGTGTAGGAACGGTTTTATTTTTTGAAGATCTGGATGTAATTCAGGGTCTACAAGAGCAATTTCCATCTTATGCTGAAAATTTCCCAGTATGGGCAGAGCATTCAACTGCAATAGCGCAGTTTGCAACTTGGACTGCATTACATACCTTAGGTTTAGGTGCATCTTTACAGCATTACAATCCAATTGTAGATGAAGAAGTGCATGCTGAGTGGGATGTGCCTGCAAGTTGGAAACTGCGTGCACAACTGGTCTTTGGTTCGGTTGAGGGCGAAGCTAAAGAAAAAGGCTTCGTAGATGATGCTGTACGCTTTAAAGTCTTCAAATAATCAATGAAAAAGCCGCTTTATATGGAGCGGCTTTTTCGGCTTAGTTTTTACAGATCGGCTACTTCTTCATTTTTCGGTAGTCACTCGGGCGAATAGGGCGGGTGCCGCGCCATAAACCTTTTTTATGCTTTTTCGCATGACTTTGTAAAGCATTCATATGTTTCAAATGCTTTTTATCCTTAATATAGTCCTCATAGACCCATGCTGCACCACGTTTGACCATCTCTTCATTCATACTTCTCCGAAAACGGTAGATTTCACCTACACAACGACCGTAACGATCAATGTCTGTAATGCGAACACGAACCACTTTCCGATAAACCATTTTTTTGATTAAGCGTTTGGACTCAGGCCCATAGCTTTGAGTGGACTCAGGCGCATCAATATAGGCAAAGCGCAATTTGGTTTCTGAGCGTCGAAAGTTAAACCGATAACATGTTAGCGTATCACCATCACTTATAGCCGTAATTCGACACCAATAGGTTTTACCTTTTTTAAAGGGATGGAGAAGTTGGCTGAGAGCATTTTGTATTTTATAAAAAGTAAATACCAGTATCAGGCAAAGGGTGAAGCCAATACCGATGAGCCAGCTATTGGACAGGTGATCAAACATAGAGGAGAGCAATGGAAAATAAAAATATCAAAAAGACATTGTATGGCAGATACACTATTTAAAATGTTTTAAGTGATCTCAAGTGTTTATTTTTCATAAGAAAGTAGATGTTTAATTAAACAAGTAAATTGGAACAAAGTTTTAGCGAAATAGAAATAGCCAATAGCCAGTCTATTTGCATAAACTTATAGTTCATTAAGAAATAACCCAAGTGAATTTATGAGATATAAAAATAGCCTAAGCAAAAATTTTATAAATTTCGCTCCTTAAAAAATGATGCCTTTTATTCTCCATTAAATTTTTATGCCAATAAATTCCAATATTCATTTGCGGCAGTTGCACAGGAACATCAAAAATATTGAGTAGAGGGGAAACATGCAAATGGCTCAAAATATTTTGAGGAATCGTTAAAATTGCATTGGGATATTGCTCTAAAATTTGTAGTGCAGTGGAATAGTGCTGACAACGCAAAAAAACCTGCCTAGACAGTTGCTTACGATTTAAATGAACATCTTCAACCAAAACACCAGTACGTCGTGAAGATACACCAATATGTGGTGCAGCCAAATACAATTCAGCATTGATTTGCTGGAGCTGAGTACAAGCCACAAACTGGTCCTTGACTAGGCTCTCAAATTGAATTTTATCGCCAAAATTTTGTTCCAAATCAATCACAAAATCAATTTGTTGAGAAACTAAATCGGCATCTACCGTTTTACGGTCCAGCTTACTACTCATGAACTGAATACTTAGTCCAAGTTTCTGAAAGTGAGCAACTAACTTTGGGAAAACAATCGGCTCGATTTCATCATGAATCGCAATTTTTAGACTTTGAACCATATTCGGGTCGAAGCTTTGCTGCTGCATGGAAATACTTTGAATCGCAATTAAAGCATTTTTAATAATTAGGTAATTTTGTTCTGCAAAAGGTGTTGGAAGCATTTGGCTGCCTGAGCGCACAAATAAATCATCCTTTAAATGGCTACGTAGACGCTGCAAGGCATGACTGGCAGCAGACTGCGTAATCGACAAGATTTGAGCTGCTTTAGAAATACTTTTTTGCTCATAAATTGCAATAAAAAGCGGGTATAAATTGATATCGATGCGATGAAAAAGCCCCATATCAATGGGTGACTTACTATGAATACTGTTCATGCTGATCTATAAAATAAAATCATTTTGTTCATATTAGTTTTCAGGTTATGTTGATGTAAAGCGAAAATATCAAAATAGATCGAAGGAAGCAGCCATGTTTGAACTTTCAGCACGTGCTCAAGATTATGTAGAACGTACCAAACAATTTATTCAAAACGAAATTGAGCCGATCGAAACTGACTTTTGGCATGAGGTACATGAACTGAACCAAGGTGGCGACTGGACCAAATGGCAGTGGCCTGCACAACTTGAAACGCTCAAAGCCAAAGCAAAAGCTGCGGGCTTATGGAATATGTTTTTGCCATGTCCTGAATTGGGTCAAGGTCTATCGGTTCAAGAGTACGCTCATATTGCAGAACTTACAGGTCGGAGTCTTCTTGCGCCGACCGTATTTAACTGTAATGCACCAGACAGTGGCAACATGGAAGTATTGTGGCGTTATGGTTCTGAAGCTCAAAAGCAAGAGTGGCTTACGCAGCTTTTAGATGGAAAAATTCGCTCTGTTTTCTGCATGACAGAACCAGCTGTTGCTTCATCCGATGCGACCAATATGCAAGCAACAGCCGTGATGGAAGGCGATGAAATTGTGTTAAATGGCCGTAAATGGTGGTCTTCAGGCTTAGGTGACCCCAATGCCAAAATTATTATTTTTATGGCACATACACCAGATGAAACCAAAGATCGCCACCATCAACACTCGATGGTTTTAGTGCCTGTTGAAACGGCTGGAGTCAAAATAGAACGAATGTTACCAGTCTTTGGTGACTACGATGCACCCCATGGTCACGGCGAAATTAGCTTTAGTAATGTTCGTGTTCCTGTTTCCAACTTTATTGGTGGTGCAGGTCAAGGTTTTGAAATTGCCCAAGGTCGTTTAGGTCCGGGTCGTATTCATCACTGTATGCGCTGCATTGGTGCTGCGGAAAAATCTTTAGAGTTGATGATCGATCGTGGTATGAGTCGTACTGCATTCGGCAAAGAAATTTTAAAATTAGGTGGAAACTTAGAGCGCGTGGCTGATGCACGTGTTGCAATTGATCAAGCACGTTTATTAACCTTGTATGCTGCGTATAAAATGGATACTTTAGGGAATATGGCAGCGTTAACCGAAATCTCTGCCATTAAAGTCGTTGCGCCAAGTGTGCTTGAAAAAGTGGTCGATATGGCGATTCAAATTCACGGCGGAGCAGGTGTGTCGCGTGATACACCTTTGACAGGTTTCTTCGCTCAAGCACGTTCACTGCGATTGGCTGATGGGCCAGATGAAGTGCATAAAGGTATGATTGCAAAATTAGAACTGGCAAAACGCGGCTATAGTACACGTCGTAAAAAATAATAGAGGAGAAGATCATCTCTTTAATTCATCGTGTTGAAATAAGAATAGATGATCTTCTAAGTTATAAAGAAAAGATTGATAGTTTGGGAAAAAAAGAATGTCAGCGATTGATGTAGGTGGAACAGTTCGGGCGGGTGAAGAACTGGATGCTGTAGCCGTAGAAAACTGGCTCAAAGCACAAGGTGTCGATCTACAAGGGCAGGTTGAAGTTACGCAATACTCAGGCGGTGCATCTAACTGGACGTATAGATTGAAATACGACAATGTCGATCTAATTCTACGCCGCCCACCCAAAGGTACCAAAGCTAAATCTGCACATGACATGGCACGTGAATATCATGTGCAAAAGAATTTAATCCCTTTTTATCCTGTGCTTCCCGAAATGGTTGCATTGTGTCAGGACGAATCTGTTCTTGGCTGTGATTTCTACGTGATGAAACGTGTAGAAGGCATTATTCCACGTGCCAATTTACCGAGAGAGCTAGATTTTAAAGAAGCCCAAGTTCGTGAGTTGTGTATTAATGTGATTGATAAACTGATCGAACTTCATCAAGTTCCATACCAAGGCACAGAACTTGAGAACCTTGGCAAAGGTGATGGTTACTGTCGTCGTCAAGTGGAAGGTTGGGAAGCTCGTTTTGAAAAAGCCAAAACCATTAACGTCCCTTCATTCAAATATGTGCGAAAGTGGCTGAAAGATAATATTCCGGCAGACTCAAAAACCTGTGTAATTCATAATGATTGGCGTTTTGATAATGTCATTTTAGATCCGAATCATCCTACACAAATTATTGGCGTTTTAGACTGGGAAATGGCAACACTCGGTGACCCACTCATGGACTTAGGTTCGGCCTTGGCATATTGGGTTGAAGAGTCGGATAGTGCACTCTTTAAAGCGACACGTCGTCAACCGACAAATCTTAAAGGCATGTTCACACGTAAAGAAGTGGTCGATTATTATTTAGAAAAAACGGGTTTAGACGTCGAGAATTGGACCTTTTATGAAGTCTTTGGCATTTTCCGTTTAGCCGTAATTGCCCAACAAATTTATTATCGCTATCACCATAAGCAGACCAATAACCCAGCTTTCAAAGATTTTTGGATTTTAATTCATGCTCTCCATATTCGCGCACTTAAATTGATTGGTTTACAGAAAATTGAAGCCAATGAAGTCGCTCAAAAATACATTGTTAAAATGAAGGAAATATTAGGCAAATGACCACTATTTATTTCATTCGCCACGGGCAAGCATCTTTTGGTGCAGAAAGTTATGATCAACTTTCTCCCAATGGTGAACTCCAAGCCAAAATTTTGGGTCAATATTTTGATCAGATCTTAAAAGAAGCGCCTGTGGTGGTGTCAGGCTCCATGCAGCGACATCAGCAAACGGCATGTATTTCTTTGGCTGAATGCTTTCCTGAAGTAGATGTCTTAACAGATTCTGCATGGAATGAGTTCAATCATCAGCAAGTCTTTGCTCATTACGAACCGCGTTTTAATGAGCCACATTTACTAAAAGCCGATGTGGCTAAAGAGTCGAACCCACGTGCATATTTGGCCAAGATATTTGAAGGGGCAATTGAACGATGGACAGGTGGCGACTATCACCATGAGTACGATGAATCATGGCCTGAGTTTAAAAGTCGAATTGAAGTCGCTTTACAAGATTTGTGTGATGAACTGGCTCAAAGCAAACCGCGCTATGCTGTGGTGTTTACTTCAGGCGGTGTAATTTCAGTGGTTGCAGGTAAGCTGTTGGGTTTAAGTCCAAATAAAACCTTTGCGCTTAATTGGGCTATTGCCAACAGCAGCATGACCACATTACGACTGGTGGGCAATGAACCGCAGCTTTTAAGTCTGAATGAACATCATTTTATTAAAGCCGAAAACTCAAACTTACTGACATGGATCTAAGGACAGGATTAAGACATGGCTAAAACAATTTTAATTACAGGGGCAAGTTCTGGCATTGGTGCAGGTATGGCGCGCGAATTTGCACAAAAAGGCTATAATTTGGCAATTTGTGCACGACGCTTAGATCGCCTTGAAAGTCTAAAACAGGAACTTGAAAGCAAGTACGGGATAAAAGTCATCCCTAAAGTTTTAGATGTGACCAATTACGATCAAGTGTTTGAAGTTTTTCGTGCATTTAAACAAGAATTTGGCCATTTAGACCGTGTGATTGTAAATGCTGGAATTGGAGATGGACGTCGAATTGGTAAAGGCAGTTTTGCGATTAATAAAGCCACGGTTGAAACCAACTTTATTTCAGCTCTAGCGCAGTGTGAAGCTGCAGTTGAAATTTTCCGTGAGCAAAATGCAGGGCATTTGGTTGTTATCTCTTCTATGAGTGCAGTCCGCGGTATGCCGAAACATTTGACAGCGTATGGTGCAAGTAAAGCAGGTGTTGCACATTTGGCCGAAGGTATTCGTGCAGAACTGCTCAATACCCCAATTAAAGTCACGACTATTTTTCCTGGCTATATTCGTACAGAAATTAATGAGGGTGCAAAACCACTGCCTTTTGAAGTCGATGAAAAAACAGGTTCACGACTGTTAGCCGCAGAAATTGAAAAAGCCCCTGTAAAAGCCTATGTTCCTAAATGGCCATGGCTACCACTAGGTTTGGCGATGAAAATTTTACCGCTGAAATTGGTCAATAAACTGGGTTAATGATTGAAATAAAAAGGCTGTAAATCAGCCTTTTTATTTTTAACTATGTGAGTGCCTTCTAAATACAGGTTGCTATTTCCAGATGAGCATTTGAGTGCATTCATGAGTTGGTCATAATACCGAGGTAGCATTGAAGAAAAAAGGTGATCAAGATGTCCACACAATTCGACTTTGTTTCAGTCAGAAAAAAGCCCAATGTTCATTTTGGTGGGCGTTCAATTAGTCATGTTATTCAATGTGAAGATGGTTCAAAAAAGACCCTTGGGGTTATTTTGCCTACAGATCAACCGCTGACTTTTGAAACACATGTCGCAGAGCATATTGAAATCGTTTCAGGTCAATGCCAAGTTAAAATTGGGCTACAGACTGAAATGGGGCTGTATCATGCAGGTGAAAGTTTTGATGTTCCTGCCAACAGTCGCTTTAGTATGATGGCAAGTGAAGTCGTAGATTATATTTGTCACTTAGAAAAATAGCCGAAGATAAAGACTTAAAATGGCTAGAACAACGTTAATTCTTTATTTCTGAAGAATATTTAAGTCTGTGTATCGGTGCAATTCAACGTATACTATTTTCATCTTTCAGCTAGCTTAGACCCAGTCACTGAATATGCGATTAAAAATTTATACGCTGGCTTTGATTCCAGTCATTCTATTTCAAGGTTATGCCGTCAAAAAAAATACACCAAGATTGGCTGAACCCGAAGGAGAGCGCATTGGACAAAAAGGCGTGGGTAAGTCGCTTTCCTTGCTCATTTTGGGGGATTCAGCGGCGGCTGGTGTTGGTGTAAATGTTCAAGATGATGCCTTATTGGGTTCAATTTTAAAAGAACTGTCATCTGAGTTTAGTATTCAATTTTATTTACACGCAACGACGGGATTCACCACAGATCAGGTCATTCAGTCCATCCAAACGCTTGAGACACAGCATTTTGATGTCATCATTACTTCTGTGGGCGTAAATGACATTACAAAATTCACTTCGCCGCAGGCTTGGATCGCAAAACAGAAGCAGCTTTATCACATACTCAAACATAAGTTTAGTCCACAACTAACACTTGCATCGGGTGTACCGCCGATGGATCAGTTTCCTGCACTTCCAAACCCACTTGCATGGTTGTTCGGTCAATATGCCAAAGCGATGAACCTAGAATTAGGCCAATTTGTCGCACAGCAAAAACAGATGGAGTGGATAGAGTACGATCTAAAGAAGTTTTTGGCTTTAAACTTAGCTATGGCCAAAGACGGTTTCCACCCCAGCAAAGAAATTTATCAGTATTGGGGTAAACAAGTGGCTGAAAAAATACGCCAATCTTTTTAAAATGCAATAAAGACAAATTTTTTATAGCTTATGACACATTCAGTTGAAATTGAAAAACATCCACTTGAACCGTTCCTGCCATCTAATGCCAAATTATTGATGCTGGGCAGCTTTCCACCGCCCAAGGCCCGCTGGAAAATGGACTTTTACTATCCAAATTTTCAAAATGATATGTGGAAAATATTTGGCCTGTGTTTTTTCCAAGATAAAAATTATTTTCTCAATATCGAGCAGAAGACATTTAAAGAACAAAAGATCCGTACATTTTTAAATGAACGGGGCATTGCGATTTTTGATGCGGCCTATGAAGTGATTCGCCAAAAAGGCAATGCTTCAGATAAGTTTTTGCATATTGTTACCCCAACCAATATACAACATTTACTTGAAAAAATGCCCGGGTGTCATAGTGTGATGACCACTGGCGATAAAGCCACTGATACGCTCATGCTGTCTATGCCTACAGGTACGTTAAAACCACAAATTGGCATGAAGTCCGAGACACATTTTGCTGGGCGAGATCTGAGGCTTTATCGGATGCCATCTTCTTCTCGTGCCTATCCTTTGGCTTTAGAGAAAAAAGCCGAGGCTTATTACAACTTATTTTCTGAAATAGGCTTACTTTAGGTCACTATTTGGATTATCCACATGACTGAATATTCCAGCCATTCGTAGATGGTTGGTCTGCTTTAGTCTTCGTACTCAACATAGTCCCAGAGATTAAGCCGCGCTTTAATCTGTTTACGGAGTTGTGGCAGCATAGGAAATAATGTTCCATCAATCCATAGACTGAGTGCACCTGCCGAGAGTGGTTGTTGCGATTCATCGATCAATTGAGCACCTTTCACCAAAACAAAAGTCTCTTCGCTTGCAGCTGTTTCGATCCCTTTAAACTGAACCAAAAGTTCATGGCCTGTATCTTGGATTTGCCACTCCAGTTCAATTTGGATATTTTGATTGGATTTTAAAACGACTTGGCCTTCAACCATGTCATTGTTACTCAAGCAGTCATGCTCAACACGGACTTTACTTAGAAACCATTCTTGTCGAGCAAGCTCTTCTAGCGTTTTGTAGGGGGGTAAAATATTACTGAGATTAAACTGACGACTTAAATCAAAAAATTGCATTACTAAACTTTATAAAGGAGAGATAAAAAAGAAGGGCTGCATGTTAAACCAAAGTGTGTACTGAGTAAAACCTTTCAAGCCCTTGAAAGAATTTAGGTATGAGATCCAATTATTTTGTTTGGGTCTTATATTCAATGGCATTTATTAAGAGTAGTAATAGCTAAAGCATTTTTAAGCTGAGCTTAAAAACAAAGCAACTCAGCCTAAACAGAAAGCTATCCTACATTAGAGAACATGGATAATATCATTCACCTGTAATTACATCATCCATTCAATAGGTAAATATGATACAGCTTTCATCATAAAACGCTGAAATTTTGTAGTTTCGGGTTCTTTTTGATGTTCAATCACAGTTCCATCTTTTTGATGTTCAAGCCAAATGATATCGCTTTGAGGATTAAGCTTTAACTCATATGCAATATGCGGGAGAAATTCATCTAACTTGTGTGAGATTGCATTTTGCAATTGATCTGACTCCACCACTAAGCCCACTTCTGTATTTAAATGGGCTGAGCGTGGGTCAAAGTTAAACGAACCGACAAAGACTTTTCCGTCTATATCAAAAAATTTGGCATGGAGCCGTGAGGAACTTCGACCTTTAGCTGGAATCACATGGCCAGTTACCACTTCATACCATGTGTATTTCTCTCGTTCGATATAAGGTTTAAACTCATACAGTTTGACACCATTTTCGAGCAAGCCACGGCGATATTTTTTATAAAATGCATGTACAATGGCAACATCATTAGCCAATAAAGAATTGGTTAAGACCCGAACTCGAGTTCCATTTTTTGCCAAATTGGAGAGATAGTCGGCACCTGCTGTAGTTGGAACAAAATATGCGGAGACCAACTCCATATGCTTTTCAGGCTTGCCCATCAAATCGAACATTTGTTTGACAATGATTTCATCAGGCTTTGCTTCACCACGAATTTTATTGGGAGAATCGGCAATGAAATGAGCCTTTGCCCAGTTAACAGGATGTTTAGTTAGCTCTGAATCGACTTGTATCCGAGCCAAATCAATTTTCTGTTCAATCACATTTTTATCTAAGGCATCCGCTTCATAGTGCTGTTTTAATTGAGCCAGTTCTTCTTTTGTTCCACGACCCACTAATTGGGGAATTGTATAACTGAGATCATCATTCCAGAAATTTAGAAATACACTGTTAGCATGTTCTACAGCTTTCCCATAAAACAAAATGTCCAAATCGGTAAATTGGAATTTTTCACTGGCATCAAAGTATTCACTGCTGATGTTACGACCACCAGTTACCGCAATTGCACCATCAGCAATGATCAGCTTGTTATGCATACGATGGTTAATGTGATTGAAGCGAAAAGCATAATCAATCACACGTAAATGACGGTATTTGTAAGGATTGAATAATTTGATTTCAAAATTGGGGTGAGCGCTCAGTTTTTTGAGTGTTTCATCAAGTGCCGTGCCGTTTTGGTCATCAATCAATAAGCGCACTTTCACACCACGATCTGCAGCATTTAACAGTTCATGCAACATCATATGGCCTATAAAGTCATCTCCCCAGATATAGTATTGGACATCTAGACTGTGCTTAGCCTCTCGTATCAAGTGTAGGCGCGAGGCAATACTCATAAATGCTTCATCCAACGCCAAATAGGCTGTAAGTCCCTGTTTCTGCTGTGCAGACGCATCTTGACCATTAAGCCAATGCTCTGCATATACTTCTACAGGGGCTGAAGGCTTAGCCTGATTGGGGGCGAGTTGGCATCCCGCGAGTGTTAAAACGGTGCTCAACAAAATCAGCGGTCGACAATGAGTTGGTATCACCATATTTCTTTTAAAGACCTAATTTTTATAAGTTATATATTTCATATGTTATAGGTTGAAACAGAGAATAAAAAGCGGTTACTGTAGCGCATCTGTTAAAGACTTCCTTAAGGATAGCGAAAATGAAATCACGTGCAGCTGTTGCCTTTGGACCTGGACAAGCTCTAGAAATTGTAGAAATTGATGTTGCTCCACCACAAAAAGGTGAGGTTTTAGTCAAGATTACCCATACAGGTGTATGCCATACCGACGCATTTACTTTATCTGGTGATGATCCTGAAGGTGTCTTTCCAGCAGTTTTAGGCCATGAAGGTGGGGTATCGTAGTTCAGGTCGGTGAAGGCGTAACTAGCGTTCAGCCGGGTGATCATGTTATTCCACTGTATACGGCTGAGTGTGGCGAGTGTTTATTCTGTCAGTCAGGCAAGACCAATCTATGTGTTGCAGTCCGTGCGACGCAGGGCAAAGGTCTGATGCCAGATGGTACAACGCGTTTTTCTTATAATGGGCAACCGATTTATCACTATATGGGCTGTTCAACCTTTTCTGAATATACCGTTGTCGCAGAAGTGTCTTTGGCTAAAATCAATCCAGATGCTAACCCTGAACACGTCTGTCTATTGGGCTGCGGCGTGACCACTGGTTTAGGTGCAGTCAAAAATACAGCCAAAGTACAAGAGGGTGATACCGTTGCAGTCTTTGGTTTAGGTGGTATTGGTCTAGCAGTTGTACAAGGTGCAAAAAAAGCCAAAGCCAGCGGTATTATTGCGGTTGATACGAACCCTGACAAATATAAATTAGCAGCAGAATTCGGAGCAACTGATTTTGTAAATCCGAAAGATCATGACCGTCCTGTACAGGAAGTCATTGTTGAAATGACCGGTTGGGGGGTTGATCACTCATTTGAATGTATTGGTAACACCAATGTCATGCGCTCAGCACTTGAATGTGCACACCGTGGTTGGGGTCAGTCGGTAATTATTGGTGTAGCGGGTGCAGGCCAAGAAATTTCAACGCGCCCATTTCAACTGGTTACTGGCCGTACCTGGAAAGGAACTGCTTTTGGCGGCGTAAAAGGTCGTTCACAACTGCCTGGTATGGTTGAAGAATCCATGACTGGTGACATTCGTTTAGAGCCATTTGTTACGCATACCATGGGTCTCGACAAAATCAATGAAGCCTTTGACTTAATGCATGATGGAAAATCAATCCGTACGGTGATTCATTTTGAAGACTAATTCGCTGTAATGTGTTTAAAAACCAAGCTGCGGCTTGGTTTTTTATTTTTTGCTTGAAGAAAAGTGAATTGGCAAAACTGTTCATGTTGTTAGACAAAAATGATAAAAAATGTCAATTCGTTAGATTTTGTCCTTTTATGACATAGTCGAAAATAGGTTCTCACCTTATCTTGATATCTCAATAATGCACACTTGTATAAAAATAAACTAAAGCAGAGGGTGACTATGGGAAAGCATGTTGAATACCGTCCTGAATGGGTGCGCGAAGATTTCATCGATTTTCTGGCTGAAAAAGTAAATCCGGTATGGGCATGGAAAAAAGCCAAAGCGCGGATTGTTGCAAAGCATCACTTATCAGATGACTTCGTGTACATGCAGTTACAGCCAAATCATCATTTTAAAGCAACCGACTATCAAGCTGGACAAAGTATCTTAGTGACAGTACTCATTGCTGGTGTACGTTGGCAGCGAAGCTATTCGATTGTTGAGATTTTAGAAAATGGTAATCTTGTGATTGCTGTCAAACAACAGGGCAAAGTTTCAAATGCACTCACTCAACAGCCTGTGAAAAGTGTAGTTGAAATTTCCCAAACGCAAGGCGAATTTGTTTTAAAAAATCAGCTTCACTCTGCATTGATGATTGCCTCGGGGAGTGGTATTACCGCAATTTACGCATTGATTAAGGCTGCATTAAAACGCCCACAAACAGTTTCCAATATCGATCTCATTTACTTTACGCGGGATGATGCCTTTCGCGCAGAACTGCAAAGTCTGGTCGAAGATTATCCGCAGTTTAAATATCACCATATCAATACATTGACCCATAAACAACATTTGAGCCAAGACTTGCTTAGCCAAAAGATTGAAGGTCTTGAACAACGTGAATGCTATGCCTGCGGTGCTGCCAATATGATGCAAAGCCTGACAGAAATTTATCAGGCTCTAGACTTAGTTGACTATCTGCATACCGAATACTTTCAAATTGTTGTCGATCACACCCAAAGTGCTCAAGTGGTCACGTTTCAACGTTCTCAGCAACAGTTTCAGGCCAAAAGCAATTTATTAGACAGTGCAGAACAGGCGGGTTTACGTCCCGCACATGGTTGTCGTATGGGCATTTGTAATACTTGTTCATGTACCAAAGTTCAGGGTGTGGTGCGGAATCTGCTCACAGGTGAGCTTGATCAAAACAATAACACACAAATTAAGTTATGCATTTCACAGGCGGTTAGTCCTGTTGTGATCAACCTTTAAGAAGGTATAGATATGAATCTTCCCGTTTATTTTAGTGAAAGCAGTAAATCCAAATATTTAAGTCCTGCACAAGTCGAAGAGTTTGGGTCGAAGGTTGAAGCGATCCGTCGTGAAGTGATGGAAAGTCTCAATGAAAAAGATGCTCAGTATATTTACAAAATCCGAAATTTTGTGCGTTATAGCGAAATAAGCGCACGTGCAATACTCATGTTTGCAGGATGGTTACCTCCAGTATGGCTTTTGGGCACAGGTTTATTGGGGGTATCTAAAATCGTAGAAAATATGGAGCTTGGGCATAATGTCATGCATGGTCAGTTTGATTGGTTGAATGACCCCAGTCTCAATGGGACAAATTATGACTGGGACACTATGGCCACAGGCCCCGACTGGAAACATACGCATAATTATATCCACCATACCTACACCAATATTGTTGGTATGGACCATGATGTCGGCTATGGCTTAGTCCGTGTGAGCGATGCACAGGTCTGGGAACCTCGCTTTTTGCTAAATCTGCCTTTAGCTGCACAGTTGATGGTGTTTTTTGAATGGTATGTAGGTATACAAAATCTGCATATAGAAGATGTGGTGGCCTATAAAACAAAAACTTGGCGTGAAGTTTGGGTAGAGTCATATGATTTTAGGCAGAAAATGAAACGCCAAGTGATTAAGGACTATATATTTTTCCCCATCATTGCTGGCCCAAATGTACTGCCAGTTTTTGCAGGAAATGCGGTAGCCAATGTTATTCGTAGTTTATGGGCATCCGCGGTGATTTTTAATGGTCACTTTACCGAAGACGCTGAAAACTTTGAAATGGACAATATCGACAATGAAACACGGGCTGAGTGGTATCTGCGCCAAATTCGAGGCTCAAGTAATTTTAGTGGGACACAGGGCTTGCATATTTTAAGCGGGAACTTGAGTCATCAAATCGAACATCATCTTTTCCCTGACATGCCAGCCAATCGCTACGCACAAGTCGCGCCCAAAATTAAAGCACTGTGCGCAGAGTATGGAATTCATTACAATGAAGCGAGTTTTATCAAACAGTTTTCATCTGTTTGGGTGAAATTGGCTAAATACTCACTGCCAAATGAGTGTTATGAAAAAAGTGACCCTACACAGTCTTTTCTGAAACACAATCTGAGTTTATTGAAGAAAAAAATCTTTAAATCATAGCTCACAAGTATGTACCAAAGCAGAAGCCTTATTGGATAATATTGACCAATCAGGCTTCTGCTTTTTTTGCACAAAAGTAGGGCGTAAAATCCCTCTATATGATGTCTTTGTGTAAGTCGGATTAAATTTAATCATTATGTGAATAGTCGGCATTTACTTAAAATAAATTATTGTTAATATTGGTTTTTCAGTGAAAGTTGTTTAGCTTTGCTATGTCGCTCAAATACATGCTCATTTGCGATTGAAAACGGCTCTCAGTTATTTGTCTAATTTGTGTAATAGTTGCAATTTTTCATTGGTATACGCTTATATAAGTTGTATATGATGCATATTGTGATGGTAATCACGCAGCGTCATTATACTTATATTTACTTTTTTGTTTTTTCATTGTTTTTCATGACTTTGCTTGATTTCTTTTTTAAACAATATGTCTGGTTATGGACTAAACCAGCAAGTTTAAGTTGCAGATAATTATTATGTCTCGAACCCATTCACAGCCTAAGAATAAATCTAAAAATATTGCTTATGATCAACAGGCAGGAAAGAGTTCTACTTCAAAAAAAGACCACCATCTGATTGATATTATTCCTCAGCTTTTTTGGATTCATAATGACGTCTGCAAATATATAAATTTACCCTTACGCCAGTATGTGGGAGGAATGGATTTATCCGCAGATAGCTTCAATTTGGTCGAATATATTCATCCAGAAGATGTGCCAGCATTAGATGAATTTTTACATCAACCGATAATTGCCGAGCTCACATTTGAAAAAACCTGTCGGATTCGTAATCATCAGGGCCAGTATCATTGGTTCTTAGTCCAAGGTGAAATGGATCGCTCTACGGCTGGATTTCAACTGAGTTGCACTGATATTCATCAGGGCATGAAAATTTATATCGAGTCTTTGGCGCTGTTACGTGCCCATTCGGATATGTTAAATGCCAGCGTAGACTGCATTATTGTGGTTGAGCCAGATGGTATGGTCACCCATATGAATAAGTCGGCATGTGTCATGTTATTGGGAAGTGTAGATGCTAAGGACTTTGGTATGTCTTGGGTCGAACTTTTGCCTCCTGCGGTGCGTAAAAAAGCCAAAAAAGCATTGCATGACGCAGGCCAAGGCCAAATTTCCCGTTTTAACGGCATGAGTTTATCGGACGGTAAAGTTTATTATTGGGATAATGTTCTGACACCTGTACTTGATGTTGACGGAGAGACCCAGAGTATTTTATGTGTTTCACGTGATATCACGCTACAATATCTGACAGAACAAAAATTAAAACAAGGCAGTGAACGTGATGAGTTAACCGGTTTAAATAACCGACGTGCGTTTAAAGAAAAAATCAGAAAAATGTATAACAGTGCAC
>JACRYN010000028.1_pt2 | contig 28996 bp, 20 predicted proteins | sample 8023231 | NCBI WGS metagenome assembly JACRYN01 (sample SAMN15756473, study PRJNA655841) | gut metagenome | isolation source: fecal sample D84 from domestic dog with diarrhoea | host: Canis lupus familiaris | place: South Africa: Mmabatho, Mahikeng | collected 2019-09
TGGAGCATGGGGGCGGCTCGCGGGCGGGGAAAGTGTGGAGGAGTCTATCCGACACAGATCAAATGTGGGAGCTGGCTTGCCTGCGATAGCGGTGGGTGTGATCGTTCCCACGCTCTGCGTGGGAATACATCCAGTGACGCCCTGCGTCGCGTTCAAGCAGGACGCGGAGCGTCCCGGGCGGCATTCCCACGCGGAGCGTGGGAACGATCATCACGGGCTGTAGAGCACCAGTATCTTCAGGTAAACGCTGAATAACACATGGAGCATGGGGGCGGCTCGCGGGCGGGGAAAGTGTGGAGGAGTCTATCCGACACGGATCAAATGTGAGAGCTGGCTTGCCTGCGATAGTGGTGGGTGTGATCGTTCCCACGCTCTGCGTGGGAATGCATCCAGTGACGCTCTGCGTCGCGTTCAAGCAGGACGCGGAGCGTCCCGGGCGGCATTCCCACGCGTGGGAACGATCATCAGGAAAGGGTGCTGTGCTCAGGGCGCTGTTGGCGCTGCGCGACCCAGTAGTCCACCAGCTCGCGCAGCTGCGACAGTTCCACCGGCTTGGCCATATGCCCGTCCATGCCTGCCTGGCGTGCGCGTTCTTTGTGTTCCGACAGGATATGCGCGGTGAGCGCCACCACTGGCGTGCGCACGCGTTGGTGGCTGACTTCCCATGCCCGCAGTTGCTGTGTGGCGGAGAAGCCATCGAGAATCGGCATTTCGCAGTCCATCAATACCAGGTCATAGCGCTGGGCTTTCATCGCTTGCAGCGCTTCTTCGCCGTTGCTGGCGGTGTCCGGGTCGAGATTGAGCTTGCCGAGCATGCCGCGAATCACTTTGGTGGAAATGCTGTTGTCTTCGGCTACCAGGATGCGGAAATCGCTGGGCACGGTCATGGCTGCCGGTGCGCTGGGGGCCGGGCGTGCCACGGGTGCGCCTTTGCTGCGCTGGGCCAGTTCATCAGCCAGGGTGGTCTTGAGGGTATAGCCAGCCACCGGTTTGGCGAGGATGCGCTTGATCCCGCAGTTGCGCGCAATGATCTTGCTCGGTGCATTGCTGATTCCGGTGAGCATGATCAGCAGGATGTCGTGGTTCAGGCTCGGGTCTTCCTTGATTTTCGCCGCCAGTTGCATGCCGGTCATGCCGGGCATGTTCTGGTCCAGCAGTACCACGTCGAAATAATCACGCAGGTGCGCCTTGGTGCGCAGCAGCGCCAGGGCCTCCTTGCCCGAAGGCACGGCGCTGACGTTCAGGCCCCAGGCCGTGCATTGTTGCACCAGGACTTTGCGGCAGGTGTCGTTGTCGTCCACCACCAGCACGCGGGCGTCCTTGAGCGGGCCGTCGAGGTCGCTGGTCGGGTGTTCCAGGCGTTCCGGGTCCAGCGGCAGGGTCAGCCACAGGGTACTGCCCTGGTGGCTCCCACTCTTGACGCCGAACTCGCCGTTCATCAACAAGATCAGCTGGCGTGCGATGACCAAGCCCAAGTGGCCGCTCAAGCGCGTCGCCGAAAGGAAGTTCTTGCTGTGCAGTTCGCTGTGCAGCAGGGCGTCGCGTTCGGCAGCTTCCATGGGCACGCCGCTGTCTTGCACGGCAATGCGCAGGCGTGGCTTGGTGCTGCGCTCATCCAGGGCGACAACGATCAGCACTTCGCCTTCATCGGTTTTGTGCAGGGCGTTTTCCAGAAGGCTCAGTAAAGCCTGGCGCAGTCGCGTCGGGTCACCGCTGATCACTCGTGGTACCTGGGGTTGGATGAAGCTGATCAGCTCGACATTCTGTTGCTCGGCCTTGGCGCGGAAGATGCTCAGGCAGTCGTCGATCAATGCATTGAGATCGAACTGCACATCATCGAGTTCGATCTGCCCGGATTCGAGCTTGGAAATGTCGAGAATCTCGTTGATCAGGGTGAGCAACTCATTACCGGCGCTGTGGATGGTCTGCACATAGTCGCGTTGCTTCACCGACAACGGCGTGCCCAGCAGCAACTCGGTCATGCCCAGCACACCGTTCATGGGCGTGCGGATTTCGTGGCTGATCTTCGCCAGGAACTCGGCTTTGGCGGCGATTTCGGCATTGCTGGCCGCCAGGTCGCGGCTCAGGCTGAAACGGGTTTCGACAATGGCGCGCTGGCGCTCGCCGAGGGCCAGGCTCATCAGCAGGCCACTGAGGCAGATAAAGCTCAACAGGGTGACGATCAGCCCCTGTGGCGCCACCAGGGTAAGGCCGAGCAGTGCGGGCAGAATGATCAGCGTGCCGATGTTGAATACCACCATGGCCGCCACGAACAAGCGCGCCGGGCGGTAGCCTTTTTGCCAGTGATAGGCCGAGACAAACAGCATGCTCAGGCCCGCCAGCGCGACCAGGGCATAGGTGATGATGTTCAGCGGCAAGGTGTTGACGAACAACAGGAGCAGGCCGCACAGGATGATCAGCAGGATGTCGGCCATCAACACTTTGTTCAGCGGGTGCGGGCCCAGGGGCATGAAGAAGCGGTAGGCGAACATCAGCCCACAGGGTGCGGTCAGCAGCAGGGCCAGGTAGGCACCGGGGGTCTGGATTGCGTGCCAGTTCGGCAGCCATGGCCCCACCAGGTTGAGCAACAGCGCCAGGCTGAGCATCAACAGGAACTCGCACGCGGCCAGCCACAGGCTGCTGCGCGAGCGGTGGTAGGCGAAGCGCGTGAGGTTGTGCAGGATCAGCATCGACAGCACGCCGAACAGCAGGCCGTAGATCAGCGTCTGGTTCTGGTTGGCGGCGGCCAGCACCGCTGGTTCCAGGGTGATGTAAGGGCGCAGCTCGTGTTCCGAGACCAGGCGCAGGTATACCTCCAGTGGCCGTTGGCTCTGAGGCATCGGCAGCATGAAGTCACTGCTGGGCAACGAGCGCTCAGCCTGGGGTTGGCGTGTGCCGGTGGTTTGTTGCTCCACCAGGGTGTCGCCGTCCAGCACATACAGGCTCAGGCTGGAGAGGTCCGGGGCGAACACCCGCAGCACTTGTTCGTGCTTGCCGGGCTGCAACCTGAAACGCACCCACAACGCACCGTCCGGCTGCGCGGCGGTGATCCGGTCCAGTTCGATGGGGCTGAATTGATTGGTATAGCGGGCGGAACGGATATCGCTCAGTTGCAGGTCGGCCTGTTCATCAAGCAATACTGCCCAGCCACTGCCTTGCGCAGCGGCCTGGGCCGGTAGCAAGCAGAGCAGGGTCAGCAGACTGATTGTGAAACCTATGGCGATCCTGAGCCAGCGCACGGCGAAATCCCTTCGGTAGGTGGATGCACGGGTTAACTATGCGCGGGGCAACAGGGTACGGCAAGGGCCAAAGGCCCTTACCTAACCGAACGGATAGCTACTGCAAGTGTAGCTGCTCAGTTGTTCTCACCGCGTTCGCGGGCAATGGCACGGTAGCCAATGTCGGTGCGGTAGAAGCAGCCCTTCCAGTCGATTTTCGCCGCCAGTTTGTATGCCTGTTGTTGCGCGGCATCGACACTGGCACCCATCGCGGTGGCGCACAACACGCGGCCACCGGCGGTTACAACTTTGCCGTCCTTGAGCGCGGTGCCTGCATGGAACACCTTGCCTTCCAGCGCAGCGGCGGCGTCGAGGCCTTCGATCACATCGCCCTTGGCGTAGTCGGCGGGGTAGCCACCGGCCGCCAGCACAATCCCAACGCTAGGTCGTGGGTCCCACTGCGCTTCGACCTTGTCCAGGGCCTGGGCGAGGGCGGCTTCCACCAGCAGCACCAGGCTCGATTGCAGGCGCAGCATCACCGGTTGGGTTTCCGGATCGCCGAAGCGGCAGTTGAACTCGATGACTTTGGGGTTACCGGCTTTGTCGATCATCAGGCCGGCATAGAGGAAACCGGTGTACACGTTGCCTTCATCCGCCATGCCGCGCACGGTTGGCCAGATCACCAGGTCCATGACGCGCTGGTGGACGTCGGCGGTGACAACGGGCGCCGGGGAGTAGGCACCCATGCCGCCGGTGTTCGGGCCACTGTCGCCGTTGCCGACGCGCTTGTGGTCCTGGCTGGTGGCCATCGGCAATACGTTCTTGCCGTCGACCATCACGATAAAACTGGCTTCCTCGCCGTCGAGGAACTCCTCGATGACTACGCGTGAACCGGCGTCACCAAAGGCATTGCCGGCGAGCATGTCGCGCACGGCGTCTTCGGCTTCCTGCAGGGTCATGGCGACGATCACGCCTTTGCCGGCAGCCAGGCCATCGGCCTTGATCACGATCGGTGCGCCTTTCTCACGCAGGTAAGCCAGGGCCGGTTCGATCTCGGTGAAGTTCTGGTAGTCGGCCGTCGGGATCTTGTGGCGAGCCAGGAAGTCCTTGGTAAAGGCTTTCGAGCCTTCCAGCTGGGCGGCGCCAGCGGTAGGGCCAAAGCAATCCAGGCCACGGCTGCGGAACAGATCGACGACGCCTGCTACCAGTGGCACTTCCGGGCCGACGATGGTCAGGGAAACATTCTTTTCGGCAAAATCCGCCAACTGCTCCAGGGCCAGCACGTCGATGGCGACGTTTTCACACTTGGCTTCGATGGCGGTGCCGGCGTTGCCGGGGGCCACGAAGACTTTCTGCACGCGTGGGTCCTGGGCTACTTTCCAGGCCAGGGCGTGTTCACGGCCACCGCTGCCAATGATCAAAACATTCATTTCAAAAACCTCGTTAACTTGATCGTTCCCACGCTCTGCGTGGTAATGCTACTTGTGACGCTCTGCGTCACGCTTTGGAACGCAGAGCGTCCCGGACTGCATTCCCACGCAGAGCGTGGGAACGATCAATCAGTGGCGGAAGTGGCGCATGCCGGTGAAGACCATCGCAATGCCAGCTTCATCAGCGGCGGCGATGACTTCTGCATCACGCATCGAACCGCCCGGTTGGATCACGGCGGTCACGCCAGCTTTCGCGGCGTTGTCCAGGCCGTCACGGAACGGGAAGAACGCATCGGAAGCCATCACCGAACCCACCACCTGCAAACCGGCATGTTCAGCCTTGATCGCGGCGATACGTGCCGAGTTCACGCGGCTCATCTGGCCAGCGCCGACACCGATGGTCTGGCGGTTCTTGGCGTAGACGATGGCGTTGGACTTGACGTATTTGGCCACTTTCCAGGCGAAGATCAGGTCGTTGATCTCTTGCTCGGTCGGCGCGCGCTTGGTCACGACTTTCAGGTCATCGCTGCCGATCATGCCGATGTCGCGGCTCTGTACCAGCAGGCCGCCATTGACGCGCTTGTAGTCCCAGGCCGCGGCGCGGTCTGCCGACCACTCGCCACAGGCCAGCAGGCGCACGTTGGCTTTGGCGGCGACGATGGCGCGGGCTTCTTCGCTGACGCTTGGGGCGATGATCACTTCGACGAACTGACGCTCGACGATGGCCTTGGCGGTCTCGGCATCCAGTTCGCGGTTGAAGGCAATGATGCCGCCGAATGCGGATTCGGTGTCGGTGGCGTAGGCCAGTTCGTACGCCTGGCGGATACCGCCTTCAGCGTCCGGGCTGACGGCCACGCCGCACGGGTTGGCGTGCTTGACGATCACGCAGGCCGGCTTGACGAAGCTCTTTACGCATTCCAGCGCGGCGTCAGTGTCGGCCACGTTGTTGTAGGAGAGTTCTTTGCCTTGCAGTTGAGTGGCGGTGGCGATGCCCACTTCGGCCGGCTTGGCTTCCACGTAGAACGCCGCACTCTGGTGCGGGTTCTCGCCGTAGCGCATTTCCTGGGCCTTGATGAACTGGCTGTTGAAGGTGCGCGGGAACTGGCTGCGACCTTCTGTGCTCAGGGTGTCAGCCGCTTGGTTCACGGTGCCCATGTAGTTGGCGATCATGCCGTCATAGGCGGCGGTGTGTTCGAACGCCTTGAGCATCAGGTCGAAGCGCTGGGCGTAGGTCAGGCCACCGGCCTTGAGGTTTTCCAGGACGTTGGCGTAGTCGCTGGCATTGACCACGATGGCCACGTCCTTATGGTTCTTGGCCGCCGAGCGCACCATGGTCGGGCCGCCGATATCGATGTTTTCGATGGCGGTCGGCAGGTCGCAGCCTGGCTTGTTGATGGTGGCTTCGAACGGGTAGAGGTTAACGGCCACCAGGTCGATCGGCTTGATGCCGTGCTCGGTCATGATGGCGTCGTCGATGCCGCGACGGCCGAGGATGCCGCCGTGAATTTTCGGGTGCAGGGTCTTGACGCGGCCGTCCATCATTTCTGCGAAACCGGTGTAGTCCGCGACTTCTACTGCGGCCACGCCGTTGTCCTGCAGCAGTTTGAAGGTCCCGCCCGTGGAGAGGATTTCCACACCCAGGGCTTCCAGCTCCCGGGCAAATTCGAGGATCCCGGTCTTGTCGGAAACACTGATCAAGGCACGGCGGATCGGCAGGCGGGTGGTCTGGTCGGTCATCTCAATTTCCATCAAAAGCAAAGGAAGTCAGCAAAAAAGGCGACCGGTTTTACGCGGGCGCCTTTCTGGTTTGATTGAATGCTTACAGCAAATCGTACTGCTTGAGCTTTTTGCGCAAGGTGCCACGGTTGAGGCCTAGCAGCTCACTGGCTTTGGTCTGGTTGCCCTTGACGTAGTTCATCACGCTTTCGAGCAAGGGCGCCTCGACTTCGGAGAGCACCAGGTTGTACACATCCGTGACGGAAGCGCCCTCAAGGTGGGCGAAATAATTGTGCAGCGCCTTCTCGACACTCCCGCGAAGGGTCTGGCCTTCTTCGCTCGGCGTGTTGAGGTGCTGTTTCAAATTGACATTGTCGCTCACGGGTGTTGTTCCACTCACTAAAGTCTCGGTCATCATCGTCATGCGGCCACCCCTTCTCCATCCCCTGTTCCCAGGCTCTTGTCGCGTCCGGCGAAGAACTCACGAACGGTGGCGACCTGTGCCTGCGTTTCATCCAAACGATTGAACTGAGCGCGGAATTCCTTGGCGCCCGGCAAGGTGGCGAGATACCAGCCGACATGCTTGCGAGCAATGCGTACTCCCATCACGTCCCCATAAAAGGCGTGCAGGGCGGCCAGATGCTCTAGCAGAATACGTTCCACCTCGACCAACTCTGGTGCCGGCAAGACTTCACCGGTACGCAGGAAATGCTCGATTTCACGAAAAATCCACGGCCGCCCCTGGGCGGCCCGGCCAATCAACAAGCCATCGGCACCGGTCGCGTGCAGCACGCGCCGGGCTTTCTCGGCACTGTCGATGTCGCCATTGGCAAAGACGGGCATCGACACGGCCTGCTTGATCGCGGCAATGGTGTCGTACTCGGCTTCACCGGTATAAAGGTCGGCGCGGGTACGGCCATGCACCGCCAGCGCTGTAATGCCTGCCTGTTCAGCGATCTTCGCCACCGTCAGGCCATTCTTGTTGTCCCGGTCCCAACCGGTACGAATCTTCAGGGTCACCGGCACATCCACTGCACCAACAACGGCCTGCAGGATCTCGGCGACCAACTGCTCATCTTTCAACAGTGCGGAACCGGCGGCCTTGTTGCAAACCTTCTTGGCCGGGCAGCCCATGTTGATGTCGATGATCTGTGCACCCAGCTCCACATTGGCCCGTGCGGCATCCGCCAGCATCTGCGCATCGCCCCCGGCGATCTGCACCGAGCGTGGCTCGGGATCACCTTCGTGGATCATGCGCATCCGCGACTTGCGGGTGTTCCACAGACTCATGTCGCTGGTAACCATTTCAGAGACTACTAGACCCGCGCCCAAACGCTTGCACAGCTGACGAAAGGGCTGGTCGGTGACACCCGCCATCGGGGCGAGGATCAAGCCGTTTTGCAATGTGTATGGGCCGATGCGTACCGCCGACATAGGACTTCCCTGTTGTGGGGCCGGATCATTAGAGTTCGAAAAAGGGTTGGCATGATACCCGCTCTCGATGACTGGTTAAAGGCTGAATTGGATAAAATCTGAACAGTTACTTTTTTATCGCCATCGGTTTGGTTGACGGCGGTCAAGTCAATAATCCGCCGTCAAACCTCGGTGGGCACGCCGTTTTACTCGGGCGAGTGGAAGCTCAGGCTGTAGTTCACGGCTCTATTGCCCGGATCAAGAATGTCCAGGGAGATGTGGATAGGCGTCTGCGAGGGCATTTCGCTGACGCCAGCCAACTCGCCGCTGAGGTATTCGGCGGGCTTGAAGCGACGACTGGCAATCAGGCTGCCGTTCAAGTCTGCAAAGCGCAACTCCAGCAGCGGGAAGGGCTGAGAGAAGGTCGCACGGTTATAGATGATGGCATCGACCACCAGCGCCCCGGCGAATTCGGGGTGGCTGCGCACCACCAGATTGCTGCTCTTTATGTGAGTAATGTCGACCCGCGATGGCACGGTGCACCCCAGTTTCGGGCATAACGCCTGGAACCAGGGACGGTAGGCGTCCTGGCGGGCCAGGTCGTCGAATTGGTAGGCGATGTACTGGCCGGCCAGACCGGCAGCGGCGAGTACCACCAACAATATCCAGACCAGACGGCGACCCCAGCTTGACGGACGCTTCTGCGCATACAGGTGCAGGGGGTCGTCTTCCAGGTCCTGGAGTAACTCGTCGTGTACACCAGCCTCCGTTCGCGCGCGCTTGCGGCGCGGCTGTGCGCGGTCTTCGGGTTCAGGTTCATCGTGCTCGTCGCGGGTGGGTATCAGCGGCGGGTCGAGGTCGTCATCCACGGTAGTGGCGTGCAGAGCTGGTGCGTCATCGAGTTCGTCGACGTGGGCCGACATGGACGGTTCGGTGCGCTGTTTGGACGCAGGTGCCTTAACCGGCTCGGGCTCTTCTTCTGGTGCCTGGGCGCGCTCTTGGGGTGGCTCACTGAACAGGCTGGCCGCCCACTTTTCTTCCTCGGCCTTGACCGTATCGCGGCTGGCGCTGAAGGACTCTTCCTTTTGCCGACGGTCGGCACCTGGCTGGCGACGTTCCGCACCCAAGGCCTGGGTATGTTGGATCTCGCGACGTTCCAGCTTGGCCAGTTCCTTGTCCAGGTTATCCAGGTCCAGCTCTTCGGCCGTCCACTGTTTCTGGCTGATGGCCCGTGGTGGCTCGGGAGGTGCTTCGCCAATCGGTTCGGGGGGTGTCGGCGCTTCAGGTTCCGGCGCAGACGCCTGGGCCCGTTGCTCCAGCAACTGGCGGGCGGCGTTGAACACTTGCAGGCACGAGCCGCAACGCACCACGCCGCGGGCCACGCTCAACTGAGCGTGGTTGACGCGAAAGCGCGATTGGCAATGTGGGCACTGGGTGACGAAACTGTCGGTCATGCGGCCATCCGATTCAGGCAAGCGCTCATTCTAGCGCCGACGACCGCTGATGCGTACCCAGCCATCACGGTTGGCGATCGGGTCCAGCTCGAAGTCTTTGGCGTAGGCCGCAGCCACGTCTTCACCTTGCTCGGCGAGGATGCCCGACAGCGCCAGGCGCCCGCCCGGCTTGACCAGGCTCGACAGTTGCGGCGCCAGCGACACCAGTGGCCCGGCGAGGATATTGGCCACCAGCACATCGGCCTGAACCTGGGGCAGGTCCTCAGGCAGGTAGAGTGGGAATTTGCCTTCGGCAATGTTGTTGCGCCCGGCGTTATCGCGGGAGGCTTCCAGGGCCTGCACGTCGATATCGGTGCCCACGGCCTCCTTGGCACCCAACAGCAGGGCGGCGATGGCCAGGATCCCCGAGCCGCAACCGAAGTCCAGCACGTTGCTATCGGTCAGGTCCTGGCCGTCCAGCCATTCCAGGCACAGGGCGGTGGTCGGGTGCGTGCCGGTACCGAACGCAAGACCCGGGTCCAGCAGCAGGTTGACGGCGTCTGGCTCGGGCGCGGCGTGCCAGCTTGGCACGATCCACAGGCGCTGGCCGAAACGCATGGGCTGGAAGTTGTCCATCCAGCTGCGTTCCCAGTCCTGGTCTTCGATGACTTCGCTGTGATGCTCGGGCAGCGGGCCGCCGGTGAGCAGTTCCATATGGGCCAGCACGGCGGCGGCGTCGGTGCCGTCCTCGAACAGGGCCAGCAAGTGGGTGTGGGACCACAGCGGCGTGGTGTTGAGTTCCGGCTCGAAAATCGGCTGGTCTTCGGCGTCCATGAAGGTCACCGACACGGCGCCCACTTCGAGGAACGCGTCTTCGTAGGTTTCGGCTTGTTCTGGGCTGATGGCGAGACGGACTTGCAGCCAAGGCATGGCGGGCACCTTTGAAAAAAATGAATGTGCGGCGGGCAGGCCGCGAAAGCGCGCAAGTTTACGCGAGAGCAAGCCAGAAGACGACTGCGCCGACGATCGCTCCCACGCTCGGCGTGGGAATGCCGCCTCGGACGCTCCGCGTCCCGTTGTTAAGGCGTGGTGCGGAGCGCCACAAGAGGCGTTCCCACGCGTGGGAACGATCAGGGGGCGGTGGCCCATAAACAACAAAACCGCCCGAAGGCGGTTTTGTTGGGTGGAGCACTTACTGGTTGGCCAGCTTGTGTTCCAGGTAGTGAATGTTCACACCACCTTCGCAGAAGCCTTCATCACGAACCAGATCCCGATGCAGCGGGATGTTGGTCTTGATGCCGTCGACCACGATTTCGTCCAGGGCGTTGCGCATACGGGCCATGGCCTCGTCGCGAGTGGCGCCCCAGGTGATCAGCTTGCCGATCAGCGAGTCGTAGTTGGACGGAACCTTGTAGCCGCTGTACAGGTGCGAATCCACACGTACGCCGTTGCCGCCGGGCGCGTGGAAATGCTTGACCAGGCCAGGGCTTGGGATAAAGGTTTTCGGGTCTTCGGCGTTGATGCGGCACTCCAGGGAGTGGCCGTGCATCTTCACGTCGTCCTGGGTGAAGGACAGCACGTTACCGGCTGCGATGCTCAGCATCTCCTTGACGATGTCGATACCGGTGACCATCTCCGATACCGGGTGCTCTACCTGCACACGAGTGTTCATCTCGATGAAGTAGAAGCGGCCGTTTTCGTAGAGGAACTCGAAGGTACCGGCGCCACGGTAGTTGATGTCGATGCACGCCTTGACGCAACGCGCCAGTACTTCCTGGCGGGCTTTCTCGTCCAGGCCCGGTGCCGGGGCTTCTTCCAATACCTTCTGGTGGCGACGTTGCAGCGAGCAATCGCGATCACCCAGGTGGATGGCGTGGCCCTGGCCGTCGGACAGTACCTGGACCTCCACGTGACGTGGGTTGGTCAGGTACTTCTCCAGGTAGACCATCGGGTTGCCGAACCAGGCGCCCGCTTCGGAGCGGGTCTGCTTGGCGGCTTCGATCAGGTCTTCTTCCTTGTGCACCACGCGCATGCCGCGACCACCACCGCCACCGGCGGCCTTGATGATCACCGGGTAGCCGACTTCGCGACCAATGCGCAGAGCGGTTTCCTCGTCTTCAGGCAGTGGGCCGTCGGAGCCTGGAACGGTGGGCACACCGGCCGCGATCATGGCGTCCTTGGCCGAGACCTTGTCGCCCATCAGGCGAATGGTTTCGGCTTTCGGGCCGATGAAGGCAAACCCGGATTTTTCCACTTGTTCGGCGAAGTCGGCGTTTTCCGCGAGGAAGCCGTAGCCCGGGTGGATGCCATCGGCGCCGGTCACTTCTGCCGCGGCGATGATATTCGAGACTTTCAGGTACGAGTTCGTGGCCAGTGGCGGGCCGATGCAGATGCTTTCGTCCGCCAGTTTCACGTGCATCAATTCGGTATCGGCCGTCGAGTAAACAGCGACGGTCTTGATGCCCTCTTCCTTACAGGCGCGCAGGATACGCAGCGCGATCTCGCCGCGGTTGGCGATCAGGACTTTTTGCAGTTTCTTCGCAGGTTTCAACATCGAAGGCGCTCCGCGGTTCAAACGATGGTGAACAGCGGCTGGTCGTACTCAACCGGCTGACCGTTTTCTACCAGGATGGATTCAATGACGCCGGCTTTTTCCGCGGTGATGTGGTTCATCATTTTCATCGCTTCAACGATGCAGATGGTGTCGCCCACTTTCACGGCCTTGCCCACTTCAACGAAGGCTGGCGAGGTCGGTGCCGGGGTGCGGTAGAAAGTACCGACCATTGGCGACTTGACCACGAAGCCGTTCAGCGCAGGAGCGGCTGGGGCGGCAGGTGCAGCGGCGGCGGCAGGTGCGGCAGCCGGAGCTGCGGCGGCTGGAGCCGGTGCTTGCATCTGTGGCGCGTAGAACTGTTGGGCCGGGGTCTTGCTGTGACGGCTGATCCGTACGGACTCTTCGCCTTCCTTGATTTCCAGCTCGTCGATACCGGATTCTTCCAGCAGTTCGATCAGTTTCTTAACTTTACGGATATCCATGAATCATCAACTCCCAAGGGTCGGTCAGGGGCGTTTAGCCTGTTCTTCAATGTGTTCCAGGGCGGCCTCCAGGGCCAGTCGGTAACCGCTGGCGCCAAGGCCGCAGATCACTCCTACCGCTACGTCGGAGAAGTAAGAGTGATGGCGGAAAGCTTCGCGTTTGTGCACGTTCGATAAATGCACTTCGATGAATGGGATGCTCACCGCCAGCAGCGCGTCACGTAATGCAACGCTTGTGTGCGTAAAAGCGGCGGGATTGATCAGAATAAAGTCCACGCCTTCGCCGCGCGCGGCATGGATGCGATCAATCAATTCATACTCGGCATTGCTTTGCAGGTAGAGCAAATGGTGGCCGGCTTCACGGGCCCGCTTTTCCAGGTCGAGGTTGATCTGGTCCAGGGTCACTGCCCCGTAGACGCCCGGTTCGCGGGTGCCAAGCAGGTTCAGGTTGGGGCCGTGAAGAACCAGTAAGGTCGCCATTGGCTGTTCCTTGTTATTGGTGTGGGTGCGTCAGAACCCGGCGACTATGCCGCAAAGCCTTTGTGACTGTCCAGTTCTATGCAGTAGCCGGCACGATTAGCGAGGATTGCGCAAAATTTGTGACTGGGAGACGGCATTTGGTCAGTGTGGGAGCTGATCGCACCCACGCTCCGCGTGGGCACGCATCCAGTGACGCTCTGCGTCACGGCTTTAAAGCGGGACGCGGAGCGTCTGGGGCGACATTCCCACGCGGAGCGTGGGAACGATCAGCCACATTGCGGTCTTCATAGAGGGCCGGATCGGGTTAGACGCGGAAGGCTTGCACGGCGGTAGTCAGTTGCCCACCCAGTACCAGCAGGTGCTCGCCCTGGCTACGGCCCTGGCCAATACGCAGCAAATTATCCTCACCCAATTGATGAATCCGCTCACTGTTGTCGCGTATCTCGCTCACGGCGCCACTCTGCTGCGCGGTCACATCGGCAATGCGTACGGCGGTATCCGAGATGGTCTGGATCGCCCCGACGATTTCATCCAGCGCGCCATCCGCCGCCTGGGCCTGCTGGGCGGTGGCTTCGGCGTGTTCGACCTGGGCGCGCATGCCTTCTACCGACTGGTGCGCGGCGCTTTGCAGGCCGGCGATCAGGCCCTGGATTTCGGCGGTGGCGCCGGCAGTACGCTGGGCCAGGGAGCGCACTTCGTCGGCTACCACGGCGAAACCACGTCCGGCTTCACCGGCGCGGGCGGCTTCGATAGCGGCGTTGAGCGCCAGCAGGTTGGTCTGGTCGGCAATCGAGCGAATCACCGTGAGCACGCCGCCGATGGTGGCGGACTCTTCGGCAAGTTTCTCGATCATCTGCGCGTTTTGCTGCACTTCGCCTACCAGCGCATGCAGCCCGGTGAGGCTCAGGCCGATAACGCGCTGGCCTTGCTCCACGGCTTGGCCTGCACTGCGACTGGCCCCGGCGGCCTGGCTGGCATCCCCGGCGACTTGCTGGATGGTGGCTTCCAGCTCGCCCAGGGAATCACGGATTTGCGCGGTGTCGCCGGCCTGGCGCTCGGCTCCGTCGTGCAGGCCGCTGCTCAGTTCGGCCAGGGCGCGGCTGCTGCCTGCCACTTCTTCGGCATTGCCACGGATGGTGCCGACCAGATCCACCAGGTAGGCGCGCAGGCGGTTAAGGGAGGCCTCGATATCGTGCAGTTCACGGTTGGTCTTGCCCAGGGCAATCGGTTGGCTGAAGTCGCCTTCGGCCCAGGTCGACAAGGCGGGTGCCAGGTTGGTCAGCACGCGCGCCAGGCGGCGTTGCAGGGTATCGATCAGCAATGCGATCAGCAGGATCAGACCAATCATCACCCCCTGCATCACACGCACTTCACCCTGAATCTTCGCGTGTTGCGCGCGCACCACGGGTTCCAGGCCGGCGATGGCCTGTTGTACGTTGGTGATTTTAAGGTGGGTGCTGGCGGCGAGATCGGCGCGTTGCTGGATCTGTTCACGGGTGCGTTGGAGTTCGGCGGGGTAGCGGGTCAACAGGCTGTTGAGTTCGCGCTTGAGGTCGACGCCGGTGTCCTGGGCTTCGGTTTTTTCGGTATTTTCCAGGCCCATCAACGCGGAAAAATCATCGGTGTGGGATTCAGCGCTGGCCTTTATTCCCAATAAGGGCAGCTGCGCAAGCAGGTCGGCCTGAGTGCGCAGGTTGGTCACTTCCCGCTCGACATCCGCGGCCAACTCGGCGCGCCCGCTGCTGACTAGCTTGTCGCGGGCCAGGGACAGTTTGCCCAGGTGCTGTGAGGCTGCGAGCAATGGCGACATATAATGCGCAGCCTCCGCGGAATTGACACCGCTGGCGTACTGGCTCAATTGTTCCAGGTTCGCGCCCAGTTCACGCTCGGCTTGCAGCAACAGGGCTTGCGGGTCGCCAGCCAATTTACCGGCGGCCAACAGGTCGGTCTTGCTGAAAGTCTCCAGGTCCATGAGGCTGGGGCGCAGGTTTTGCGCCAAGTCGGGCGGCAGTTCGCCCAGCTGAAGCTGCAGGCTTTCCAGGCTCTGGGTTGCACTGCTCAGGCGCAGGGCATCGCCGCTGGCTAAGTAGTCCTCGATGTTACGGGCAGCCTGGTTTTGAAAGGCCTGGGACAACCCGAGGTAGCGCTCCATCAACAAGTACGGACGCTCCAGCGCCCGTTGCGACCACCACAGTGTCGCCCCGAGGGCCAGGCACACAGCCACCAGCAGAAGGGTATTGAGATTGGTCAGCAGCTTCAGGCGCATGCGGGGTTTCAACCGACGGCAAGAGATAAGCGCCTGAATTTATTGCGTTTGTATTACAGCGTTATGACCGAATCGGTGGATTCTGGTGAAAAGATGGCACTTTGCTTTGATGTGCGAGCTGCTTGCACGCGATTACGTCCGGCGTCCTTGGCGCGGTACAGCGCTTCGTCAGCCTGGGCGGCCATCATCAAGCTGTCGGAACCGTCGCACAGCTCCACCAGGCCGGCGCTGAAGGTGCACCACAAATCCTGCGGTTGGGCGGGGTAGTGGATTTCTGCAAAGCGCCGACGAATGTCGTCCAGCACCTTGCAGGCCGATTCCAGGTCGGTGTCGGGCATCACGATGGCGAACTCTTCACCGCCGTAGCGGCCGATGTAATCGGTCTTGCGCAAACGCTGCTTGAGAAACAGTGCCAGGCTCTTGATCACCCGGTCGCCCATGGGGTGGCCGTGGCTGTCATTGACGCGCTTGAAGTGGTCGATATCGAGCATGGCAAAGCTCAACGGCTTGTTCTCGCGGCGTGCGCGGAAGCTGCAATCTTCGAGCAGTTGCAGGATATGCGTGTGGTTGTACAGCCCGGTCAGGCTGTCGCGCACCATCCGTGCCTTCAAGTTGCGCGCACGTGACGCACGGTTGCGCACAGTGGTGATCAGGTGACGCGGCTTGATCGGTTTGGTGAGGAAATCGTCACCGCCCTCGCTCATCGCATCCAGCTGTTTATCCAGGTCGTCCTCGGCCGACAGGTAAATGATCGGCACACTGACGTAGCGGTCGTTGTGGCGAATCACCTTGGCCAGTTCGGTGCCGGTACAGGCAGGCATGTACATGTCGAGGATGATCAGGTCGGGCTGGAAATCCGCCAGCTCGGCCATGGCCTGGATCGGTTCGGTCAATGTGCGAGTGACAATGCCGGCACTGTTGAGCAGGCGTTCGGTGTGCAGCGCCTGGGCCCGCGAGTCGTCGATGATCAGCACTTTGTACGGTTCGTACTGGGCCGCGCAGGTTAGCACTTCGATCTTTTCCAGCAGGCTTGAGGCCTCCAGGGTGCCGGTCAGGAACTCTTCGCCGCCGGCGCGTACGGCGGCCAGGCGTGTCGGGGTGTCGGTTTCGTGCAGGCTGAAAAACAACAGCGGCAGCTTTTGCTCCAGGCCCTCCTGGGCCTCTGCCGCGAGCTTCAGGCCCAGGCCCGTGCCGCAGAAGTCCACGTCCATCACGATCGCTGACGGCAAACGCTCGGCCATGGACGCGCGAAAGGCGGCGACGCTGTCCAGGGCGTGGGCGCCCATGCCGAAGAACTCCAACTGCTTGGCCAGGCGTTCGGCGCGGTCATGGTCGGCCAGCATCACATAGATCGGCTTGCGCATCGGCGGCAGGAAGGTTTGCTCCAGCTGATCGCCCTGGCGCAGGCCGGTGCGGGACAGGCGTTGCATCAAGCGGTTGAGCTCGGTGATCAGTTGGCTGCTCAGACGGCCACGGTTCTCGTCCACAGCCTGCAAGGATTGACTGATATGCCGTGCCAGTTGTGTGTGTTCGGGCTGTTCGAAGCGTTCGGCGAAGCGTTGCAGGCGCAGGTTGGCTTCGCTGAGTTCGGAAAAGTCGGCGTTCGACCACTCGCTGCGTTGCAGGCGCTGCCAGATCTCAAGAATTTGACGTGCCTGATGAATTACCCGCTGGGCAAAGTGCTGCTTGAGACGCTCGCGGCTGGGGTCTTCTGACTCGGTCATATCCTGACTACTGTGAGGGTGCATGCTGAGGTCGACTGATGGCTCTATGCTAGCACCTCTTTTCTGATAGATGAGTGTCATACGTCAATTAAGTCTGCGTGCCTGCCATTCAGTTATTGACCAGTGGGTCGCGCAGCGTAAATCGCGTGCATCCTTTATAGTCCAAGCGCGCTGGTGCGCCACTTTCGTGTAAAAGCCCCGCACCGATGGGCACGATGGGGTAGGGTTGTGGTCGGAATGTCTGAACGCACCCGGACAATTGACGTGCATGAACTCAAGTGATTGAAAGGATATCGCCATGCTGGACTGGAAAAACCGCGAAGGCAGTGCCAAAGGCCCCGCCCCTGAGCCCAAGTCGGCCAACCGCAGCTATTTTCGCAACCTGCTGATGAGCCGGGCGTTGCTCAGCATCATCGGCTTGTACCTGCTGGTCACCGGTGGCCTGGGTTGGTACTGGAGCCAAGAGCCGGCGCTGTTTCCGGTGCAGCAAAATGCCCAGCTTGCCGCCGAGAAGGAAGGCAAGCAGATGGTGGTGGGTTACACCACCGTCGAAACCCTCAAGACCGTGGTTGGCACCTTGCTGAACAAGCCAGGCGGCTACATCTCCAACGACCGTTTCCCGCCAGGCTTGTGGATGGACAACATGCCGAGCTGGGAATACGGCGTGCTGGTGCAGGTGCGTGACCTCACCCGTGCCCTGCGTAAAGACTTCGCCCGCTCCCAGTCGCAGTCGGCTGAAGACGCTGACTTGGCCAAGGCCGAGCCGCGCTTCAACTTCGACAACAAGAGTTGGGTGCTGCCATCCAGTGAGTCGGAATACCAGGAAGGCATCAATTCCCTGAGCCGCTACGAAGCGCGCCTGTCTGACCCGAACCAGCGCGGCGCGCTGTTTTATGCGCGTGCCGACAACCTCAACAACTGGCTGGGCGATGTGGCCACACGTTTGGGCTCGCTGTCCCAGCGTCTGTCCGCCAGCGTGGGCCGGGTCAAGTTGAACACTGCGCTGAAAACCGAGGCGCTGGCGCCGGGTGAAGTGCCGCAGGTCGATGAAGAAGTGGTGGAAACCCCATGGATGCAGATCGACAACGTGTTCTACGAAGCGCGCGGCCAGGCATGGGCGCTGTCCCATCTGCTGCGTGCCATCGAAGTCGATTTTGCCGACGTACTGGCCAAGAAAAATGCCACCGTCAGCGTGCGCCAGATCATTCGGGAGCTAGAGGCCTCGCAAGAACCGGTATGGAGTCCTATGATTCTTAACGGCAGTGGCTTCGGCGTACTGGCGAACCATTCGCTGGTGATGGCCAACTATATTTCCCGGGCAAACGCTGCAGTGATCGACTTGCGTCAGCTCCTCAACCAGGGTTGATGATGGACGCTACTCAAAAGGAGGCCGCACACCGAGCAGCCTCCGACGCTGAACTGATCTGCTGGGTCGACGAGCAGGACCACCTGCTCGGTCACCTGGTCAGGTCCGACCTGCGCCAGCGCGGCTTGATCGGCCGTTGCACGTTTATCTTCCTGTTCAATTCCAAAGGCGAGCTGTGTGTGCACCGGCGCACGCTGAGCAAAGCCCTGTACCCGGGGTTCTGGGATACGGCGGCGGGCGGGATGGTGGCGGCGGGAGAAAGCTATGCCCTGTCGGCACAGCGGGAATTGGCGGAAGAGCTGGGCGTGAGTGGCGTGGAGTTGGTCGAGCACGATCATTTTTACTTTGAAGATGGCGACAGCCGCCTGTGGTGTACGTCCTACTCTGCTGTATGGGACGGCCCACTGTGTTTGCAGCCTGAAGAGGTCATGGAAGCGCGTTTTCTATCCATTGAAACGGTGCTTGCAGAGGCCGAGCAAAAGTCTTATTGCCCGGACGCCCAAGAGGGCTTGCGGCGGTATCTCGCCTCACGTCGCTAAAGTTGTATAAATTGGCGCCATTTGGCTCTTAGCAACTTGGCTTTTTGCCGTTACACTGCGCGCCTTTTCACCCGAACCGCTATTGTTTCACCCTGTAGGAGCGAGCTTGCTCGCGAAAAACGCCAAGACACCGCGTGCTGGCTGAATGCCCGCGTTATCGTTGACGATCTTCGCGAGCAAGCTCGCTCCTACAATGGTGGTGGCCTTGACGGTTCGGTAGCGCTGCCCCTGCCTGAGTGGGGCTTCGCGGTCGGTCACCGCCTTGTGCGGCGCCGATCAGTCTTCATCCTCCCAAGAGGATTGCCGGTGGCCAAAAAAGCCGCATCCTTCGCCGCCCTTGGTGGCCTGGTATTTTCCACCGACGCAGGTCGACACTGCCCGGACTGTCGTCAGCCCGTGGATTCGTGCACCTGCAAACAGACCCTGATCCCCGAAGGCGACGGTATTGCCCGCGTGCGTCGCGAGAGCAAAGGCCGTGGCGGCAAGACGGTGACCACTATCACCGGCGTGCCCCTGGCTGAAGAAGCCCTGAAGGAATTGGCCACCTCGCTGAAAAAGCGCTGTGGCACCGGTGGCGCGTTGAAAGACGGGGTTATCGAGATTCAGGGCGATCACGTCGAGTTGCTGTTGGCCGAGCTGATCAAGCTCGGGTACAAGGCCAAGAAGTCCGGCGGCTGAAAGCCTCTTCCCAACCTGTGGCTAAACTCTGTCCTGCCAGTGGGGTCTACTTCCCTTGCAGGCAAATCGTCATTTTCATTCTTTAGACTGCGCCAGCCTCCGCGAGAGGTGGCGCCTTCGCCTTCATTAATAGGGGACTTCGATGTCCGTACGACGCACACGCAAAGACGATGGCAGCCAATGGACAGTTGCGGACAGCCGCAGTGTTTACGGGATTCGCCATTGGGGGGCCGGGTATTTCGCGATCAATGAAGCCGGTCGCGTAGAAGTCCGTCCGAACGGCCCGAACAGCACGCCCGTCGACCTGTACGAGCAAGTCGATGAGTTGCGCAAAAGCGGCCTGTCGTTGCCGCTGCTGGTGCGCTTCCCCGATATCCTGCAAGACCGCGTGCGCCAATTGACCGGTGCCTTCGATGCCAACATCGAGCGCCTGGAATACCAGAGCAAGTACACCGCGCTGTACCCGATCAAGGTGAACCAGCAGGAAGCGGTGATCGAGAACATCATTGCCACCCAGAACGTTTCCATCGGCCTGGAAGCCGGCTCCAAGCCTGAGCTGCTGGCCGTGCTGGCCCTGGCGCCGAAGGGCGGCACCATCGTCTGCAACGGTTATAAAGACCGTGAGTTCATCCGCCTGGCGCTGATGGGCCAGAAGCTCGGCCACAACGTGTTCATCGTGATCGAGAAAGAGTCCGAGGTGGGGCTGGTGATCGAAGAGGCGGCGAGCCTCAAGGTCAAGCCGCAGGTGGGCCTGCGTGTGCGTCTGTCGTCCCTGGCATCGAGCAAGTGGGCGGACACCGGTGGCGAGAAATCCAAATTCGGTCTGTCGGCAGCCCAGTTGCTGTCAGTGGTCGAGCGCTTCCGCGCAGCCGGCCTGGACCAGGGCATCCGCCTGCTGCACTTCCATATGGGCTCGCAGATTGCCAACCTGGCCGACTACCAGCACGGGTTCAAGGAAGCCATTCGTTACTACGGCGAACTGCGCAACCTCGGCCTGCCGGTGGACCACATCGACGTCGGCGGTGGCCTGGGCGTGGACTACGACGGCACGCACTCGCGCAACGCCAGTTCGATCAACTACGACATGGACGACTACGCCGGCGTGGTAGTGGGCATGCTCAAGGAATTCTGCGACGCGCAGAGCCTGCCGCACCCGAACATCTTCTCCGAAAGCGGCCGCTCCCTGACCGCTCACCACGCCATGCTGGTGGTGCAGGTGACGGACGTCGAGAAGCACAACGACGAAATCCCGACCATCGAAAACAAGGAAAGCCTGCCGGAAACCGTGCAATGGCTGGTGGACCTGCTGGGCCCGACCGACATCGAGATGGTCACCGAAACCTACTGGCGCGCCACCCACTACATGAGCGACGTGGCCACCCAGTACGCCGATGGCAAGCTGACCCTGGCCGAAAAAGCCCTGGCCGAACAGTGCTACTTCGCGGTGTGCCGTCGCCTGCACAACTCGTTGAAAGCCCGCCAGCGCTCGCACCGCCAGGTGTTGGACGAACTCAACGACAAGCTGGCCGACAAATACATCTGCAACTTCTCGGTATTCCAGAGCTTGCCGGATACGTGGGCCATCGGCCAGGTCTTGCCGATCCTGCCGCTGCACCGCCTCGACGAAGAGCCGCTGCGCCGCGCCGTGCTGCAAGACCTGACCTGCGACTCCGACGGCAAGATCAAGCAATACGTCGACGAGCAGAGCATCGAAACCAGCCTGCCGGTTCACGGCTTGAACGAAGGCGAGGACTACCTGCTGGGTATCTTCCTGGTCGGCGCCTATCAGGAAATCCTGGGCGACATGCACAACCTGTTCGGTGACACCGACTCGGTGAACATCTACCAGCGTGAAGACGGTTCGGTGTACAGCGCCGGGATCGAGACTCACGACACCATCGAAGACATGCTGCGCTATGTGCACTTGTCGCCGGAAGAGTTGATGACGCACTACCGCGACAAGTGCGCGAGCGCGAAGATCTCGGCGTCCGAGCGTACCCAGTTCCTGGATGCGTTGCGTCTTGGGTTGACTCGTTCTTCTTACTTGTCTTCTTGAGTCGTGCGGCCTCACCGGAACTGAGCGAGTGTTCGTTTAGTTCCTGTGAGGCCGGCCGCATTGGCACGACGTTGATCAAGTCACCTTACGAGCAAGCATTGCGTCACTGGGCATTTGCTCTCTGAGTGAACGTTGAGGGCTATCTGCGTTATTGTGCCCTGACTGTTGAGGCGCGACAGGAGCACCTCTTTTCCATCGATTGTCAGGTCCTTTGATTCGCCTTTGGTGATTCTGTGCTGTTCAGTCCCATGTATCACCACGAGTGTGTACTCACCGGCCATTTGGTTCTCCACCCGCAGTGTCCCGGTCGGCTGCGCTGTTGAGTTCGATGGCGCCGTGCAGCCTGCGGTATTCAGCGTGGCGATTACCCAAAGGGTGACGATGCCTGTTTGTCGTTTGATATTCATAGCGATTTTCCTTGGCGTAAGCAGGGGAGGTTGCCCACCGCTATTCAACGCTTGAAAAATCGGCTTGTAACCTGTCAGAAGTAACAGGTAGGGGCTCGTGTCAGCGGGTATCGCTTAGCCAGCGATTCTGCGTGCTCAGCCACCAGGCAATCGCCCCCAGGATCAAGCTGCGTACCGCCATGAATAGCAAAAAAGTTATCCACAGTCCGTGGTTGCCCAAGCCCTGCAAGGCCCAGGCAATCGGCAGTACCAGCATCACCGTCAGCAACATCCCATCGCGCATTTCCCGCGCCCGCGTTGCACCGATAAACAGCCCATCGAGCAAATAACTCCACACCGCAATCAACGGCAATACCGCGAGGTAGGGCAGGTAGATAGCGGCGGTTTCGCGCACGCTGGGGATATCGGTTTGCATGGCGATGAACAGATGGCCGCCGAAGGTGAACAGCAGGGCGAAACCCACGCTGGCGATCAGCGACCAACCACAGGCAACCACCAATGACTGCCGTAACGCTTGCCGGTCACGTGCGCCGATGGCGTGGCCGCACAGAGCCTCGACCGCGTGAGCCAGGCCATCCAGGGCATGTGCCGTCAGTAACAGCCCATTGAGCAGCAAGGCATTGGCTGCAACTGTGGCATCTCCCAGCCTTGCGCCTTGCACCGTGATCATGAAAAACACCGACTGCAACGCCAGGCTGCGGATAAAAATGTCGCGGTTGACCGCCAGCAACGGGCGCCAGCTTTGCCACAATTTCAAGGCGGCCCAAGCGATATGCCCAGGATAGGCGCGCAGGGCTTTTTGCGTAAGCGCCAGGCCGAGCAGGGCGCCGGTCCACTCTGCGATCACCGAGGCTCGGGCGGAGCCGACCACGCCCCAGTCCAGCCCGAGGACGAACCATAGGTTAAGCGCGATGTTGACCAGGTTGGTGGTCAGCAAAATCGCCAATGGCGCTCGTGCATTCTGGGTGCCGAGGAACCAGCCGACCAGTGCATAACTGGCGAGAGCGGCGGGCAGGCCGAACAGGCGGGTGTGGAAAAACTCGCGGGTAAGTTGGTTCAGTTCGGGCGAGGGCTGCATCCATTCCAGGGCCAGATGGCTCAGGGGAATGCCCACGGTACCCAGTAACATCGCCAGCCCCAGCGCCAACAGCAAGCCTTGCAACAGGATTTGCCGCAACGCTGCACCATCGTTACGCCCGGCGGCCTGGGCGGCGAACCCGGTGGAGCCCATGCGCAGGAAACCCATGGCCCAGGCGAGGAAGGTATACAGGCTGGCGCCGACAGCCACGGCACCCAGTTGGTGGGCGTGGGGCAGGTGGCCGATGACCATGCTGTCCACCAGAGCCACCAAGGGCACCGAGATATTCGACAGGATCATCGGCGCGGCCAGGGCCCAGACGCGGCGATGGGTGGGGCGGTGGCGCCAGTCGGTCAGCAGGGCGGTCATGAAGGCTCCTTGGTAGAGCGGCATTGTAACCGTCAACCCGCCACACAGCAGAACCAATGTGGGAGCTGGCTTGCCTGCGATAGCAGTGGGTCAGCCAGTGAAGATATCGGCTGAAAGACCGCTATCGCAGGCAAGCCAGCTCCCACCGTTTGATCTCCAGTGGCTGTGGGATTTGGCTTGGCTTCATGCCCACCTAGAACCAACCGCCCCTCCGTCGGTCAATGTGACCGGCGCCGCAGCAGCTTGGTCGGCGCTGATATATAGTTCACCCCTCGGTTCCCTCTGACTATGAGTGCCCCATGCTTAACAAAGGACTGTTCCTGGCCTGCGCGCTGGCCCTGCTGAGCGCTTGCGATTCTTCCGATAAACCCGCTGCACCGCCTGCGCCCACCGTGGCGGCAGCGCCGAAGCCGGTGAAAGCGGCGGTGGACGTGGCAGCGTTGAAGCAACGCTATGCCGGGCGTGAGCTGAGCGTGGTGGATGTGTCCGAGGTGCAGTTGGATGGGGCCAGCACGCTGTCGGTGAGTTTTTCCATTCCGCTGGACCCCGATCAGAAATTCGCCGACAAGCTGCACCTGGTAGACAGCAAGTCCGGCAAGGTCGATGGCGCCTGGGAACTGTCCGATAACCTGATGGAATTGCGCCTGCGCCACCTTGAACCGCAGCGCAAACTGGTGCTGACCGTGGACGCAGGGGTGAAGGCGGTCAACGGCAACACCCTCGCCGCCGAATACAGCGCCCGCCTGGAAACCCGCGACCTGCAAGCCACCGTCGGCTTCGCCAGCCGTGGCACCCTGTTGCCGACGCGCCTGGCCGAGGGCCTGCCGGTGATCGCGTTGAATGTCGACAAGATCGACGTGGAATTCTTTCGGATCAAACCCGAATCCCTGCCGTCGTTCCTGGCGCAGTGGGGGCGTAATACCAGCCTGCAAAGCTATGAGTCCCGTGAACTGCTGCCAATGGCCGAACTGGTGTACGGCGGGCGTTTCGACCTGAACCCGGCGCGCAATACCCGCGAAACCCTGTTGCTACCGATTGCCGGCCTCAAGCAGTTGCAGCAGCCGGGCGTGTACCTCGCGGTGATGCGCGCTTCGGGCACCTACAACTATTCGCAACCGGCCACCCTGTTCACCTTGAGTGATATCGGCCTGTCGGTGCACCGCTACGCCAATCGCCTGGATGTGTTTACCCAGGCCCTGGAAGGCGGCAAGGCACTCAACGGCGTCGAACTGGAAATCCTCGATGCCGAAGGCCGCGTGCTCGGCCAGGGCAAGACCGAAGACGGTGGCCACGCCGAGTTGCCGCTGCCGAAAAAAGCCCAGGTGTTACTGGCCAAGCAGGGCGAGCAAACCAGCCTGCTGCGCCTGGACAGCGCCGCGCTGGATTTGGCGGAGTTCGATATCGGCGGGCAACCGTCCCACCCGTTGCAGTTCTTTGTGTTCGGCCCGCGTGATTTGTATCGCCCCGGCGAAACCGTGCTGCTCAACGCGCTGTTGCGTGACAAGGATGGCAAGGCGGTGAAGCCTCAGCCGGTGAGCGTCGAAGTGCGGCGCCCGGATGAACAGGTGAGTCGCAAGTTCGTGTGGGAGGCCGACGCGTCGGGCCTGTATCAATACCCGTTGCAGCTGGCTGGCGAGGCGCCGACCGGGCGCTGGCAGTTGGTGTTCGACCTCGGTGACGGCAAGCCGCAACTCTATGAATTTCTCGTCGAAGACTTCCTGCCCGAACGCCTGGCGCTGGAACTCAAGGGCAGTGACACGGCGTTGAGCCCGGCGGATAACCCGGTCATCCAGGTCAACGGTCGTTACCTCTACGGCGCGCCCGCCTCCGGTAACCGCGTCAGTGGCCAGGTGTACGTGCGGCCACTGCGCGAGGCGGTCAAATCCCTGCCGGGCTACCAGTTCGGTTCCGTCACTGAAGAAGAGCTGAGCCAGGATTTCGAACTGGACGAAAGCGTACTCGACGCCAATGGCGAGCAAGCGCTGACCCTGGAAAGCAAGTGGGCCGAGGCCAAGTCGCCGTTGCAACTGATTGTGCAAGCCAGCCTGCAGGAGTCCGGCGGTCGGCCGATCACCCGGCGCCTGGTGCAGCCGATCTGGCCGGCCGAGCAATTGCCGGGCCTGCGTGGCCTGTTTGACGGCAAGGAAACCAACGGCGATGGCCCGGTGGAATTCGAAGTGCTGGTGGCCAACCAGGACGGTCAGAAACTGGCCGCGCAAGACCTCAAGGTGCGCCTGGTGCGTGAGCGCCGCGACTACTACTGGAACTACTCGGAGAATGACGGCTGGAGCTACCACTTCAACGAGAAATTCCTCAACCTCGATGAGCAGAGCCTGAACATCAAGGCGGGCGACACCGCCAAGGTCAGCTTCCAGGTGGAGTGGGGCCCTTACCGCGTGGAGGTCGAAGACCCGCAGACCGGGCTGGTCAGCAGCCTGCGTTTCTGGGCCGGCTACCAGGCCCAGGACAACACCGAAGGCGGCGCCGTGCGCCCCGACCAGGTCAAGCTAGCGTTGGACAAACCCGCCTATGGCGATGGCGACACCGCCAACGTCACCGTCACGCCACCGGCTGCCGGTAAAGGCTACCTGTTGGTGGAGTCTGCCGAAGGCCCGCTGTGGTGGCAGGAAATCGACGTGCCGGCCGAAGGCAAAAGCTTTGCGGTGAAGCTCGACCCTAAATGGTCGAGCCACGATCTGTATGTGAGCGCCCTGGTGATTCGTCCCGGCGAGCGCAAAGCCAATATCACGCCTAAACGCGCCGTGGGCTTGCTGCACCTGCCGCTGGATCGCACCCAGCGCAAACTCGGCCTGACCCTCACTGCACCTGAAAAAATGCGCCCCAAACAACCGCTGACGGTAAAGATCGCCGCCAAAAACGCCGATGGCAGTGTGCCTCAAAAGGTGCACGTACTGCTTGCGGCAGTGGACGTGGGCATCCTCAATATCACCGAATTTCCAACGCCCGATCCGTACGCCAGCCTGTTTGGCCGCAAAGCCTATGGCGTCGACCAATTCGACATCTACGGCCAGTTGATTGAAGCCGGCCAAGGGCGCCTGGCCAGTCTGGCATTTGGTGGCGACGCGGCGTTGGCCAAAGGCGGCAAACGCCCGGACACCAGCGTAACCATCGTCGCCCTGCAAAGCGCCCCGGTGACGCTGAACGACAAAGGCGAGGGCGAAGTCAGCGTCAATATCCCCGACTTCAACGGCGAACTGCGCCTGATGGCCCAAGCCTGGAGCGATGATCGCTACGGTATGGCGGAAGGCAAGACGGTGATTGCCGCCCCGCTGATTGCCGAGTTGTCGGCGCCGCGCTTCCTGGCAGGAGGCGACCAGACCACCCTGGCCCTGGACCTCTCAAACCTGTCGGGCAAGGCGCAGAAACTCGATGTGCAATTAACGACGCAAGGGCCGTTGGAACTGGTCAACAGCGACGCGCAATCGGTTGAACTCAAGCAAGGCCAGCGCACCACCCTGCGTATTCCGGTACAAGCCTGGGGCGGTTTCGGTCAGGGCAAGGTCAAGGTTACGGTCAATGGCCTGGACCTGCCGGGGGAAAACCTGCCTCCATTCAGCCGCGAATGGACCTTAGGCGTGCGCCCGGCGTACCCGGCCTTGCTCAAGCATTACCGCGCCGTGATCAAGGATCAGCCGTGGAGCTTACCGGCGGGCGCACTGGATCAGTTCGATGCCTCGGGGCGTGAGGCGCTGTTGAGCCTGTCGAGCCGGCCGCCGTTGAACCTGGGCGCGCAGATCAGTGCGCTCAAGGCGTACCCCTATGGTTGCCTAGAGCAAACCGCCAGTGGCTTGTACCCGTCGCTGTATGCCGACGATGCGCTGCTCAAGCGCCTGAGCATCAAGGGCGAGCCGGATGCCGAGCGCAAGCGCAAGATCGAGTTGGGCATCGAGCGCCTGCTGGGCATGCAGCGCTACAACGGCAGCTTCGGTTTGTGGGGCGCTGATGGCGAGGAAGAATATTGGCTGACTGCGTATGTCACCGACTTCCTGCTGCGCGCCCGCGACCAGGGTTTTGCAGTACCGCCTGAAGCCTTGAAGAAGGCCAGCGAGCGCCTGTTGCGGTATGTGCAGGAACGTAACCTGATCGAGGTGGATTACAGCGACAACGCCGAACACACCCGGTTTGCCGTACAGGCCTACGCCGGTATGGTGCTGGCGCGCAGTCAGCAGGCGCCGTTGGGTGCGTTGCGCAGTCTGTTCGAACGGCGCAGCGACGCACGCTCCGGCTTGCCGTTGGTGCAGTTGGCCATCGCCCTGCAGAAAATGGGCGACCAGCCGCGTGCCGATCAAGCCTTGCTTGCCGGTTTGGCGGCGCAGCGCAGTGCCAAGGAGTGGCTGGCCGACTACGGCAGCCCGTTGCGCGATCAGGCGATGATTCTGGCGTTGCTGGAGGAAAATGACTTGGCCAAGGGCAAGCGTGAAGAGCGCCTGTTTACCTTGTCGGACCAGTTGGCGGCCAGCCCCTATCTGTCGACCCAGGAGCGCAACTCGCTGTTCCTGGCCGGGCGGCTGGGTTTCGCCCAGCCCGAATCGGCGTGGAAGGTGCTGTTGGATGGCAGCGACGGGGAGCATGAGCTGAATAACCAGCAGTCGACGCTCAACCTGGAAGGCAAGCTGCTTTCCGGCAATTTGAGCCTGACCAATCAAAGCGATGTACCGGTCTACCAGCAACTGACAATCTCGGGTTACCCACAAGTGCCGCCTGCCCCGGGTGGCGAGAACCTGAGTATTCGCCGCGAATACCTGGGCATGAATGGCCAGCCGTTGAATTTGCGCAGCCTCAACAGCGGCGACCTGGTGCTGGTGCACCTGGCCGTCAGTGCCAAGCAACGCGTGCCGGATGCCTTGGTGGTGGACTTGCTGCCCGCCGGCCTGGAACTGGAAAACCAGAACCTGGCACAAAGCGCAGCGAGCCTGGAGAACGCCAGCAGCCAGGTGAAGGAGTGGCGCGAGTCGATGCAGAATGCCTCGCTCAAGCATCAGGAGTTCAGGGACGACCGCTATGTGGCGGCGATGAATCTGGATGGCTATGGCACCACGCACTTGTTGTACCTGGCACGGGCGGTGACGCCGGGAACCTACCGCGTGCCGCCGCCGCAAGTGGAGTCGATGTATCGGCCGAACTGGCAGGCGGTGGGCGAGACGCCAGTGGATATGGTGATCAAGGGCCGCTGAAAGACACTGTAGGAGCGAGCTTGCTCGCGAAAAACGTCAACGAGAACGCGTGTTTCCTGAATCAACGCGGCGCCTTTGAGTTTTTCGCGAGCAAGCTCGCTCCTACAGGGGGAATCGAGTGGTTGCACCGTCAGTGCACGACCCAACTGAGTAGCCAAAGCCCCAGCATCAGCCAGATGATCCCCACGATAATCGAGGCCCGCATAAAGGCGCGTACCGCCGAGTACAGGAAGAGCAACCCGACGATCAGAGTGATGATGCTGATGATCGAGGTGTCCATGCCCAAGGTGCGTGACAGGCCGTCGATAAAGTTGCCGCCGGCGTGGGTCAAGGCCCCGAACAAACCGCTGAGCCCGTCGACGATAAAACGGATGACGGAACCGAGCGCCTGGCCCAACCATTCGAAAAAGCTTTCTACCTGCATGTGCGTGTCCTGATGAGAAGGTGGGCGTAACTGTGCCTTTGGTTGTCGATAACGCAGGCGAGTTCCCTGCAAGCATAGAGGTTTGCCCGTTTGAGTTTTAGTTTAATCACCTGCGGATGTACGCGGCCCAATGTGGGAGCGGGCTTGCTCGCGAAGGCGGCGTGCCTG
>JACRYN010000047.1_pt1 | contig 28901 bp, 29 predicted proteins | sample 8023231 | NCBI WGS metagenome assembly JACRYN01 (sample SAMN15756473, study PRJNA655841) | gut metagenome | isolation source: fecal sample D84 from domestic dog with diarrhoea | host: Canis lupus familiaris | place: South Africa: Mmabatho, Mahikeng | collected 2019-09
AGCCGCTGTAAAAGCGGAACCCTAAGTGGCCGTTACCGCAGGAATGGATATGTACACGGTCCAACTGTGTTGACTGTCAGGCCGTCTTCGCAGGCAAGCCAGCTCCCACATTTGGGTCGCGGTGCGTCAGCTGGATCAGCGTCGGCTGTCAGGCCGTCACGGGAGCAAGCTCCCTCGCCACATCGTTTGCCAGGGGCCTTTGCATGTATCAATTGATCCTCGGCGGCGCCCGTTCGGGCAAGAGCCGTCTGGCCGAAAAGCTTGCAGCAGAGAGCGGGCTTGCCGTCATTTATATCGCCACCAGCCAGCCGCTCGATGGTGAGATGAACGAGCGTGTCACTTTGCACCGCCAGCGTCGCCCCGACCATTGGGGCCTGGTTGAGGAGCCCATCGAGTTGGCGCGTGTGCTGCGAGAGAACGCCGCCACTGATCGCTGCCTGCTGGTGGATTGCCTGACCTTATGGCTCACCAATCTTCTGATGCTCGAAGACCCGGCGCGCCTTGCGTGCGAGCGTGATCAACTGTTGCAAACCCTGGCTTCGCTGCCGGGAGAAATCATTTTTGTCAGCAACGAGACCGGTCTGGGTGTCGTGCCGCTGGGCGAATTGACTCGCCGTTATGTGGATGAAGCCGGTTGGCTGCATCAAGCCTTGGCCGAGCAATGTCAGCGCGTTGTGCTGACGGTTGCCGGCCTGCCCCTGACTTTGAAAGGTACTGCGTTATGACCGACTCCTGGTGGCTCAACCCCTGCAAGACGGTGAATGCCACAGCCCACGAACAGGCGCTGGCGCGTCAGCAGCAGTTGACCAAGCCCGCTGGCTCCCTCGGCCAGTTGGAGGCCCTGGCGGTGCGGTTGGCGGGTTTGCAGGGCCAGGTCAAACCGTCGGTGGATCACCTGTGGATCGTGATTTTTGCCGGCGATCACGGCGTGGTCGCTGAAGGCGTGTCGGCATTTCCCCAGGCGGTGACCGGGCAGATGCTGCAAAACTTTGTCACCGGTGGTGCGGCAATCAGTGTGTTGGCGCGGCAACTGGAAGCGCAATTGGAAGTGGTTGACCTTGGGACGGTCACGCCGTCCCTGGATTTGCCCGGCGTTCGTCACCTGAATATCGGCGCGGGCACGGCCAATTTCGTGCATGGCCCGGCGATGACTCAGTCTCAGGGGCAACTGGCCCTGCAAGCCGGGCGAGACAGCGCACACCGCGCCCTGGCAGGCGGCGCGCAGCTGTTTATCGGCGGCGAGATGGGCATCGGTAACACCACCGCCGCCAGTGCCTTGGCCTGCGCATTGCTGGATTGCCAGGTCACTGACCTTACAGGCCCTGGTACCGGTTTGAACGCCGCAGGGGTCAGCCATAAGGTCGCGGTCATCGAGCGCGCCTTGGCGTTGCACACCGGTCAGCGCGGCGATGCGTTGCAAACCCTGTTCAATCTCGGCGGTTTTGAAATTGCAGCCTTGGTTGGCGCCTACCTGGCCTGCGCCCAGGAAGGCATGGTGGTGCTGGTGGATGGGTTCATCTGCAGCGTGGCCGCGCTGGTGGCGGTGCGCTTGAACCCGGCATGCCGCGAATGGCTGGTGTTCGGCCATCGGGGTGCCGAGCCGGGTCATCGCCATGTGCTGCACAGCCTCGATGCGCAACCGTTGCTGGAACTGGGCCTGCGGCTGGGCGAAGGCAGCGGCGCGGCGTTGGCGGTGCCCTTGTTGCGTCTGGCATGCGCGCTGCACGGGCAGATGGCGACCTTCGCCGAAGCCGCCGTGGCGGATCGCCCCGCATGACCTTGCGCCTGGACCTGCTGCGCCACGGCGAAACCGAGCTGGGCGGCGGCCTGCGTGGCAGCCTGGACGATGCGCTGACCGCCAACGGCTGGCAGCAGATGCGCGACGCAGTGGTGGGGCAAGGGCCCTGGGATCGGCTGATCAGCTCGCCGCTGCAACGCTGCGCTCTGTTCGCCCGGGAGCTGGGGACGCAACTTGATTTGCCGGTGAGTCTGGAGCCTGACTTGCAGGAGCTTCACTTCGGCGCCTGGGAAGGGCAGAGTGCGGCCGCGTTGATGGATACCGATGCCGAAGGGTTGGGCTTGTTCTGGGCCAACCCCTATGGCTTCACGCCGCCGGAGGGTGAGCCTGTCATCCAGTTTTCCGAGCGCGTGCTTGGCGCTGTCGCCCGGCTGCATCAGGCGTACGCGGGCCAGCGCGTGCTGTTGGTCTGTCATGGCGGTGTGATGCGCCTGCTGCTGGCTCAGGCGCGAGGGTTGCCCCGTGAGCAACTGCTGAATGTTGAAGTGGGTCACGGTGCCTTGTTCGGCCTGCAGGTTGAAGCCGATGGTGTGTTGAAGGAAGGACTCTGACGATGCTGCCGTTCTGGATCGCCCTGCAATTTCTCAGCAGCCTGCCCATTCGCTTGCCGGGCATGCCGCAACCTCAAGAACTGGGCCGTTCGTTGTTGTTTTATCCGCTGGTTGGGTTGCTGTTCGGCGTGCTGTTATGGGGCCTCAACCAGGTGTTGCAGGGCGCCCCGTTGCTGTTGCACGCCGCGTTGCTGCTCACAGCCTGGGTGTTGCTCAGCGGTGGCCTGCACCTGGACGGCCTGGCCGACAGCGCCGATGCTTGGCTGGGTGGTTTTGGCGACCGCGAGCGCACCCTCAGCATCATGAAAGACCCGCGCAGCGGCCCGATTGCGGTGGTCACCCTGGGCTTGGTGCTGCTACTCAAGTTCAGCGCGCTGGTGGCATTGATCGAACAACACAATGGCGCCGCGTTGATCCTGGCGCCCCTGATCGGACGCGCTTCGATGCTGGCGCTGTTTCTCAGCACGCGCTATGTGCGGGCGGGCGGATTGGGCCAGGCACTGTCAGACCATCTGCCGCGAATTGTCGGCCAACAGGTGCTGATCCTCAGCGGGTTGGCCTGCATTCTGATCGGCGGTTTCAGCGGCGGCATCGCGGTGTTGCTGGCGGCACTGTGTTTCGTGTGGCTGCGCCAGTTGATGGTCAAGCGTCTGGGCGGTACCACCGGCGACACTGCTGGCGCACTGCTGGAGCTGCTTGAAGTCGCGGTGCTGGTCGGGCTGGCGCTGTAACGCTTTCTTGCAATTGATTAACTCCGGGTATATACACGCTCTATGCTTGCCTCCCAATGTTTATGCACCAACCTGCGACGCGCTGCCCGTGGCGTCAGCAGGCACTACGACGGCGCTCTCGACGGCTTCGGGATCAACGTTGCCCAGTATTCTCTGTTGTGCAACCTGCAGCGCCTCGATCAACCGAGCATTTCCAGCCTGGCGGACGCCATGGGCCTGGATCGCAGCACCCTGGGGCGCAACCTGCGCGTCCTGGAAGGTGAGGGGCTGGTGCAGTTGGTCGAGGGTGACGATTTGCGCAACCGCCTGGTGGTGTTGACTGCCACAGGGCAAGAGCGGCTGACTGCCGCGTTACCGGCTTGGGAAGCGGCGCAACAGAAATTGATTGATAAGCTCGGCGCCGAAAAGCGCGAAATGTTGTTGGCCTTGCTGGATGAACTCGCCTGAATGGCGGTTTGTTCGACTACAAGCGGGTATATACCCGCGAACGGAGAATAAGAAATGACCTCGATGTGGCGCACCAGTGGTTGGGTCCTTTTAGGGAGTGCGCTGATCCTGGCGTTGTCCTTGGGCGTACGGCATGGCTTTGGCCTGTTCCTGGCGCCGATGAGCAGCGAATTCGGTTGGGGGCGTGAAACCTTTGCCTTTGCCATCGCCTTGCAGAATCTGATCTGGGGCTTGGCGCAGCCATTTACCGGGGCCTTGGCCGACCGTTTCGGCGCGACCAAGGCGGTGTTTGTCGGCGGGGTGTTGTACGCCGTCGGCCTGGTGCTCATGGGCATGTCCGACTCCGCGTGGTCACTGTCGTTGAGCGCAGGTTTGCTGATTGGCATTGGCCTGTCCGGCACCTCGTTCTCGGTGATTCTCGGCGTGGTTGGCCGCGCCGTTGCGCCAGAAAAACGCAGCATGGCCATGGGCATTGCCAGCGCCGCCGGCTCGTTCGGCCAGTTCGCCATGGTGCCCGGCACCCTCGGCTTGATTGGTTGGCTGGGCTGGTCGGCCGCCTTGCTGGCGCTGGGCTTGATGGTGGCGTTGATCCTGCCGCTGGTCGCCATGCTCAAGGACCGGCCGCTGGCGGTCACGGTGGGCCAGCAAACCCTGGGCGAAGCGCTGAAAGAGGCCTGCTCCCACTCCGGCTTCTGGCTGCTGTCCTTCGGCTTTTTTGTGTGCGGTTTCCAAGTAGTGTTTATCGGTGTGCACTTGCCGGCGTACCTGGTCGACCAGCACCTGCCGGCCACGGTGGGCACCACGGTGCTGGCCTTGATTGGCCTGTTCAACGTATTTGGCACCTACACGGCGGGTTGGCTCGGTGGCCGCATGTCCAAGCCGCGTCTGCTCACCGGCTTGTATCTGTTGCGGGCGGTAGTGATTGTGTTGTTCCTGTGGGCGCCGGTCACCGAAGTCACGGCGTATCTGTTTGGCATGGCGATGGGATTCCTGTGGTTGTCCACGGTGCCGCTGACCAATGGCACCGTCGCGACCCTGTTTGGGGTGCGCAACCTCTCGATGCTCGGCGGGATCGTGTTCCTGTTCCACCAACTGGGCTCGTTCCTCGGCGGGTGGCTGGGCGGGGTGGTCTATGATCGAACCGGCAGCTACGATTTGATCTGGCAGGTGGCAATTTTGCTCAGCCTGCTTGCCGCCGCGCTGAATTGGCCGGTGCGTGAGCGGCCGGTGGCGCGCATTCAGGCGCAGATGGAGGCGGCATGAGCATGACAGCGCGTCTTATGCTGTTGGCTGTGGGGCTGGGGTTGTTGTTGCTGGCCTGCTGGGGTTGGCAACGGGGCGGCCTGGCGTTGATGCAACTGGGCATGGCGATCTGCTAAGTTGTGGGTCTGAACTGACTCAAGGACTTTTGACATGCAGATGCGCTGGCTCGCTGTACCCGTCCTGATGGCTATTGGCAGCGTGGCGATGGCCGCCAGTTGCCCACCGTTGCTGGAGGGCCAACTGCCCAAGCTGCGGGCCAAGGAATCCATCGACCTGTGCCAGCAATTCGCTGGCAAACCCTTGGTGATCGTCAACACGGCGAGCTTCTGCGGCTTTGCCCCGCAATTCAAGGGCCTGGAAGCGTTGTATCAGCGCTACAAGGGCGAAGGTCTGGAAGTGATCGGCGTGCCGTCCGATGACTTCAAACAGGAAGCCAAGACCGGGGAAGAAACCGCCAAGGTCTGCTACGTGAATTATGGCGTGACCTTCACCATGACCGAGCCGCAGAAGGTCAAGGGGCCGGATGCGGTGCACCTGTTCAAGGTGCTTGCACAGCAGGCCGACGCCGCGCCCAAGTGGAACTTCTACAAGTATGTAGTGGATCGCCAGGGCAATCTGGTTGCCAGTTTTTCCAGCCTGACCAAGCCGGACAGTCCGGAGCTGATCAAGGCGGTGGAACAGGCATTGGCTTCCAAATCCTGACCGCCAGCCAAACAAAAGCCCCGCCTCCTTCACAGGAGAGCGGGGCTTTTTTATACGACTGCGGTTAGAACTTGTAGGTCATGCCCAAGCCGAAACCGTTGGCGCTGTTTTCATACTTGGCGTTGTAGCTGGCCAATTGGTTGGAGCGCGAGATCTTGACGTCCTCTTCCTTCAGGTAGGAGTAGGCCAGGTCGATGGTCATGTTATCCATGACCTGGTAGCCCAGGCCCAGGCTGAAGATAGTACGGTCGCCGGTCGGGATGCGCGGTGAGCGATCCGTGTTGTTGGTAGGCGACTGGTCGAATGTCAGGCCGGTACGCAGTACCACTTGCTTGGTGAGCTGGTACGAAGTACCCACGGCGTAGGCCCAGGTGTCGTGCCAGTTCTGGTCTTCCTTGATTGTGCTGACCAGGCCTGGGGCAAGCGCGCCGCCAGTAGCGCCGCTGACGCCTTCGTTCTTGACGGTGATGTCTTTCAGGCGGCTCCAGCGTGTCCAGGTTGCACCGGCGTAGAGTTTCCAAGCGTCGGTCAGGTCTTGAGTGACGGACAGGTCGTAGGACTCAGGTGTGTCGATTTTCAGCGAGGCGTCATAGCGGTTGCTGCGCAGGAACGGCGAGGTCGCGGTCGGTGCGGTGACTTCGGTGTGGCCGTCCAGCTTGTAGCTGACCTTGGAGTGGTAGGTCAGGCCGACACGGGTGGTATCGGTGGCTTGGACCAGTACGCCGATGTTGAAGCCCAGCGCGGTGTCGTCACCCTTGATCTTGATATTGGTGTCTGGCGCGCGAGGGTTCAGCGTCAGGTCCGATTCCAGGGTGCCGGCAATGCGGTTGATGGTCGGGCCAAAACCCACGGAAACGCGGTCGTTGAAGGCGTAGCTGACGGTCGGTTGCAAGGTGATGACTTTCACTTCGCTCTTGCTGCCAAAGCCACGGCCCTGGAAGCCGCTTTCGTAGTCGGTTACCAGGCCGAACGGCGCATAGACGCCGAAGCCGACAGCCCACTGGTCGTTGAGCTTATTGGTGTAGAAACCGAAAGGCACGGCAGTGAAAGGCACCATATCGCCTTTGTTGCTGCCAGCGGAGCGGCCGCTGACATTGCTGATATCGGTGGAGGCATCAATGGCTGCAACGCCACCGGTGATCTGTTGGCCTTCCAGGCGTGCCATACCGGCAGGGTTACCGAACACAGTGCTCGCATCATCGGCAGAAGAAGAGCGACCTGCGAAACCGGTACCCATCCCGCTGACGCTCTGTTCGTTGAGGGCAAAGCCGCTGGCGAACAATTGGGAGGATGCCATGGCAACGGCGAGGCTAAGTGTGGTCTTGAGCATTACTTTTTTCATTATTAGAACTCCGTGTGATCACCGCTGCGGAAAGTATCAATAAATTTCACATCGCGCTATAGGCTGTAATGCAGGAGATAGAGCGGTTTTGTAGGACAATCCGACCAAAATTGCCGTTTTTTGCCGAATCTTGCAATTTGCCCGGTCAGCAAGCTGCCTGTTTCATGGGGCTTACACAGGTTTGCCACGCTTGGGTGAAATCTCGCAGGCGGCCTTGTGGATGGAATATTTCTTTCCAGATACGCGCCATGGCCAGCACATCGCCGGGTGCGGGAAGGGCGGGGCGTTGTTGTTCCACCAGCAACCAGGCGATGGCCGTGGCGTAGCGCAGGTTCACGGTCAACTCCAACTGAGGCGCGCTGAGGAACGCATGTTGGCTGGCCAGCCCGCGCACCAGGCTGGCGCGCTCCGGGTCCAGGGCCAGGTAGTCATCCCAGAGGGCGCGGTGGCGTGGTTCGGTGATGCTGTAGAGGCCATGGCCGCGCCGGTCATGCAGCGCCGAGCCCAGTTCTGACTGGCTGGCGGCAATGCCCAGCAGCAGGGATTCGGCTGTAGAGCTGTGACGGCCGAGGTACATCAGCGTCGGCCGGATCACATAACGACACAATTCACTGGCGGCAATACCCATACGAGCCTCAGTCCTTACAAAGAGTGGACGAGCCTGAGAAGGGGGGCTTGGCAGCAATGAATCGGATCTCAGGCCCGTCGTAAGCGGATCATGCCGCTTGACTTGAAGTGTAGTGTCATATTCCTGATGTAAAGGACTGTTTTTAAAACATCTTCTGCAATCGGTTATAACGTTTATATCGATTTGTACTTAGCGCCACGGACTCAAGGCCAAATTCCAGGCAATAAAAAACCCTGTTGTTCAAACAGGGTTTTTGAGGTTTCAGCGACGCGGGTCGATCAGGCGGTCAGTGCCTGACGGGTACGATCGATCACGGCCTGCAGCGGTTCTGCGCTGGAGTATTGATCGGGGTACAGGCGTTCGCTGTGACGAGCGATGCCGTGTTCGTTGACCAGGGTGAAGCTGAAGCAGCCTTTGCGAGCAGCCATGATCAGGCAGTTCATTGGGGCAAAAGCGTTGGTGAGGGCGCGAATGGCATCCTGAGTGTGGATTTGAGCGTTCATATTATTGGTGTTCCTACAAATGACACGGATAAGAACCGTGCAACGTTAAAACGTTCCAGTAACGCTGATCACCATTGATCAAACGAAGAACCCGACTGGAACAAAGCAGCCAGTTTGAAGCGCTATGGAATTAGGCGCGCTTGGGCTGGCAGGTAGGTACTTAGGAGGGCAGGCAACACAACAGGGGCAAAGGTTCTGGGCCCGGGGTGAAGATCCTGATCAATTTGCAGGTTGGTTCGGTCAGAGTATTGGAACTTCGCGACACCCTTTGCTTGTTCAAAGGCAGTGTCGTCGCAAGGAATACCTGGAAACCATCGAGGTGGCCGATCCCATGTGGTTCAGGGGACGTATTCGACCAGAATTGACTTTCAGCTTGGTACTAACGCCGCGGATAGTAACGGATTGAAACAGGGAAGGGAAGGCCGATGGCAAAAAAACTTCGATCAGCCGCCGAGCAACTCGCGATAGACCAGTACGGTCATGGACGCGGCCAGGGCGCACCCCAGCCCATAGGCGGCGAGCGTCAATCGCAAGGACTGGCCGGTCTCGATCATGTGGATCACTTCGCGCATGTCATTGATCTTTCCGTCACTGAGTTCGATGCACAGGACCACGGCGGTAAAGGCTGCTGACAGCAAGATAGCAATGGCGAACAGTGCGCCGTCCGGAGAGGGGAGCGCGGCATTGATTCCCAGGGAGGTCGCGCAGATGGCCAGTAGCAGCCCGGCGAATAACAGAATTCCTTTCATCGGCCCTACTGGTTTGCATTGTCGGTGGCGCAGTGTGGCGAGCCGAGGCGGATTTGAAAAGCCCTCGGGTTTGCCCGGTCAGTAACATGTTTAACCGGTGTTGAATCAAAAAACGCCGCCGATATAACCAGTCGATCGGGACTTGTGCACATTTGTGGCCAAGGGTGTAACCCTGCTGTCACTGGTGTGCAAGTGCGCCCATTTGCCTGTAATCAAAATTTAAGTCAATGAAAAATCTCGCTTTTTTTTATTGGTGAAAAAATCGTCAGTTTGACTGCGGCCCCCGTTCCATGGGGCTTTGCGCCTGTTCTAGGGGGGTTGTCCACTGAGTTATCCACAGCTTCTGTGGATTGTCCCGAGCGCTTGCTCTAGGACGGGCGTGCACGGTTTTTTCAGCTTTACCTGTACGAAAAAAAGAGTAGAGTGGCGCGCCTTCCGTTCTGCCCCACAGTGCTTTATGAAGTTTCGCTCAGTATCACCTTCTGTTACCGACACGCCCCAAACTGTTACCGCACCCAAGCGTTTTTCCTTGAAGGTCGCATTGTGGCTGCTCGACAGCCCGCGCCTGGGGCAGAGCACCAATATCAAGCATCTCGCCGGACGCTTGCTCAAGCAGCCCGCCCGCGAAGGCGTGGTGGCCGCTCAGAGCCGTCTTGGCCAACTGATGTGCCGCGAGTGCGGAAATGCCCGTGACCGGCGCATCGGCCACGATTTGTTGCGTTCGGCTGCTCGCGCCGGCGACCGTCGCGCCCAGCGCGAACTGGGCCAGGTCGAAGACTGAGCTGTCCTCCGGCCTTAGGCTTGGTTAACCTTGATCTTTTTCGGTGATGGCAGAAATGGCTATGGTGTTTGACTGGACCAGTATCGCCTTGGGTCTTGTGGGTGCAGCCGTGCCGCTACTGGCGCTGTGCTGGCAACTCCAGCGGCGTCTGACCGCACGCACCACCGGTTGGGAGCTGCTGGAAGAACGCCTGGCAACCGCGCAACTGGCCCAGGAAGGGCTCGCCGCGCAACTGGACGCCAGTCGCGATGAGATCAGTGACCTCAGCCAGGCCAATGCCGCCAAACAAGCCGACCTGGCGGCGCTGCGCCGTGAAGTCGAGTTGTTGCAGATCGACCGCGATAACGCCCGCGATGCCGCGCACGCCTGGAACCTCGACCGCAGCGCCAAGGAAACCGAACTGCGTCGCCTTGACGCCTTGGCCGCTGCCCTGAGCGCCGAATTGCGCGAGCAGCAAGAGAGTCATCAGCAACGACTCACCGACCTGCAAGGCTCACGGGACGAGCTGCGTGCGCAATTTGCCGAGCTGGCCGGCAAGATCTTCGACGAGCGTGAGCAACGCTTCGCCGAAACCAGTCAGGAGCGGCTGGGCCAACTTCTGGACCCGCTCAAGGAACGTATCCAGTCCTTCGAGAAGCGTGTCGAAGAAAGCTATCAGAACGAAGCCCGTGAGCGCTTTTCCCTCGCCAAAGAGCTTGAGCGCCTGCAGCAATTGAACCTGCGTCTGTCGGACGAAGCCACCAACCTGACTCGCGCCCTCAAGGGCCAGAAAACCCAGGGCAACTGGGGTGAGCTGATTCTTGAACGGGTGCTGGAGCACGCGGGCCTGGAGAAGGGCCGTGAGTACCAGACCCAGGTCAGCCTCAAAGGCCCGGATGGCGAGCGTTTCCAGCCCGACGTGCTGATCATGTTGCCGGGCGACAAGCAGGTGGTGGTCGACTCCAAGGTCAGCTTGACCGCCTATCAACAGTACGTTGCGGCGGATGACGAGGTGATTGGCCAGGCCGCCTTGAAGCAACACGTGCTGTCCTTGCGTAATCACGTCAAAGGCTTGGCCGGCAAGGACTACAAGCGCCTGGAGGGTTTGCACAGCCTGGATTTCGTCCTGCTGTTCGTACCGATCGAGGCTGCCTTTTCTGCGGCATTGCAGGCCGAGCCCAACCTGTTCCAGGAAGCCTTCGACCGCCATATCGTAATCGTCAGCCCCACGACCTTGCTCGCCACCCTGCGCGTGATCGACAGCCTGTGGAAGCAGGAGCGCCAGAGCCAGAACGCACGGGAAATTGCCGAGCGTGCCGGTTGGCTGTATGACAAGTTCGTGCTGTTTATCCAGGACCTGGACGAAGTGGGCAACCGGCTACAACAGTTGGACAAGGCCTACAGCGCGGCGCGCAACAAGCTGACGGATGGGCGTGGGAACCTGGTCAGCCGTACCGAGCAACTCAGGTTGCTCGGTGCCCGCGCCAGCAAGAGCTTGCCGGCGGATCTGCTGGAGCGGGCGATGACCGATTCGGATGGCGTGGCGCATCTCCCGGAATAAATACGGGGCTAAATTGTAGGAACGGGCTTGCTCGCGAAAGCATAGTGTCAGTCAACACATCTAAAACTGACACACCGCTTTCGCGAGCAAGCCCGCTCCCACAAATAGATCGAATACAACCCCGTTACAGGGGCAAATGTCTGCTCAATAGCGCCCGCAACGCCGCCGGCTTCACCGGCTTGGCCAAGTAATCCAACCCCGCCCCATGCACCTCGGCCACCATCTCCGGTCGCCCATCGGCACTGATCACTACGCCGGGAATCGGCTCGGCCAGTTGCGCACGCAGCCAGCCCATCAACTCGGTACCGGTTTCGCCGTGGTCCAGGTGGTAATCCACCAACGCCAGTTGCGGGCGGATGCCCTCGGCCAGCAATGCCGCGCATTCGGCCTGATTGGCGGCCGTCCAGACTTCACAGCCCCAGCGCGTGAGCAGGCTGCGCATGCCGATCAGGATGCTGTCTTCGTTATCCACACACAGCACGCGTGCGCCACTCAAGGGCAGGCCGGTTTCTGCGGGCGCCTTGGGTTGCACGCTGGTCTGGTTACGGGCCAGCGGCACGCACACGCTGAAGACGCTGCCTTTGCCCGGCCAGGAGCGCACGCTCAGGCGATGGCCCAGCACGCGGCACAGGCCGTCGGCAATCGCCAGGCCCAGCCCCAGGCCCTTTTCGGCACGGGTCTGGTGACTGTCCAGGCGCTTGAATTCTTCGAAGATCACCTTTTGTTTATCGGGCGCAATACCAGGCCCGCGATCCCAGACCTCCAGGCAGAGTTCGCCCTTGCGACGACGTACGCCCAGCAGCACCGGGCCGTCGGCATAACGGAATGCATTGGTCAGAAAGTTCTGCAAAATCCGCCGCAGCAGCTTGATGTCGCTGTCCACTCGCAAACGGCTGCCGCGCCAGCGGAAGCGCAAGTGTTGCTCCTGGGCCAGCGCCTTGAATTCTGCTCCCAGGGTGTCGAACAGCTCGTTGAGAACAAAGGGCTGGCGTTGTGGGTTGATCTTGCCGTTTTCCAGGCGCGAAATGTCCAGCAAATCGCTGATCAGGTCTTCGGCCGAGCGCAGTGAGCTATCCAGATGCTGCACCAACTGCCGTGCCTCGCCGGACAGGCCATCGGTCTGGTGCGAGAGGGCGGCGGAAAACAACCGCGCAGCGTTCAGCGGTTGCATCAGGTCATGGCTCACGGCCGCCAGGAACCGCGTCTTCGACTGGCTGGCGGATTCGGCCACGCCCTTGGCGTCGGTGAGGGCCACGTTCAGTTGCGACAGTTCATGGGTGCGCTCGGTCACCCGCTGCTCCAGGCCCTCGTTGGCCTCGGTCAGCGCTTGTTCGGCTTCGCGGAACGCGGTGATGTCGGTGAAGCTCATGACAAACCCGCCGCCGGGCATCGGGTTGCCGATCAACTCGATCACCCGGCCGTTGGGGAACAGGCGCTCGGAGGTGTGCGCACGCCCCTGGCGCATCCAGTGCAGGCGACGCGCCACGTGCACCTGCGCTTCACCAGGGCCACACAGGCCGCGCTCGGCGTTGTATCGAATGATGTCTGCAATCGGCCGGCCGACGCTGATCAAGCCGTCCGGGTAGTTGAACAGTTCCAGGTAGCGCCGGTTCCAGGCCACTAGCTTGAGCGACTGGTCCACCACGCTGATGCCCTGGGTGATGTTCTCAATGGCACCTTGCAACAGAGCGCGGTTGAACTGCAGCACTTCCGAGGCTTCGTCTGCGATACGGACCACGTCCTCCAGCTGCATTTCCCGCCCTTCAATTGCCGCTTTCACCACCGCCCGCGTCGAGGAGGCCCCGAGTACGCCGGCCAGCAAGCGTTCGGTGTGGGCGATCCAATCGTTATCGGCATTCTGGTTGGGGTTGAAGCCTTTGCCCTGGCGATAGGCGAAGCGAATAAAACTCTGCTGGGCCCGTTCTTCCCCGACGAAGCGTGCCGCCAGGCTGAGCAGGTCGCTGATCTGCACCGACAGCATGGAGCGCGCACTCGCACGCTGGCTGATTTCCTGGCCGATAAAACGGCCTGCCTGCCAGTGCTCGGAAACCCGTGTGCGCGACAGCATCGACACCCACACGAAGAGGGTGAAGTTACCTGCCAGGGAGAACACGGTGCCCAGGGTCAGCGACGTGACCGACAGCCCGAACGGGTGGGAATGCATCCAGGTCAGGCCGGGGAAAAGGCTGAGCGACCAGCCCAGACTTTTCGCGGTCACTGGCAAGACCAGCGTGTAGAACCACAGGAAAGTACCGGCGGCCAAACCGGCAAACACGCCACGCCGGTTGGCCTGCTTCCAATAGAGGGCGCCGAGCATCGCCGGGGCCAGTTGGGTCACAGCGGCAAAAGCGATCTGGCCGATGGTCGCCAGGCTGGCGGTGGAGCCCAGCAAGCGGTAGCTCACGTACGCCAGCAGCAGGATGATCACAATGCTCACCCGGCGAACCGACAGCATCCAGTGACGGAAGACTTCGAATGGCCGCTCGGCGCTGGATCGGCGCAACAGCCAGGGCAGCAGCATGTCGTTGGAAACCATGGTCGACAAGGCGATGCTCGCTACGATGACCATGCCAGTGGCCGCCGATGCACCGCCAATGAATGCCAGCACGGCGAGGGCAGGATGGGCCTCGGCCATTGGCAGGCTGATCACATAGGAGTCCGGCAGCACCGAGCTGGGCAACAGCATCTTGCCGCCCAGGGCGATGGGCACCACAAACAGTGCCGCGAGGATCAAATAAGCCGGGAACACCCACTTGGCCAGGCGCAAATCCTGGGGGTCGATGTTCTCCACCACCGTCACATGAAATTGTCGCGGCAGGCAGATGATCGCCATCATGGCGACGCCGGTCTGTACCACCATCGAAGGCCAGTTGATGGTCTCTTTCCAGTATTCCTCAAGGCGCGGGGCGAGCATGGCCTGGCTGAACAGATCGCCGAAACCGTCGTACAAGCCGTAGGTGACAAACGCACCGACGGCGAGAAAAGCGAACAGCTTGACCAGCGACTCAAAGGCAATCGCCAGCACCATGCCGCGGTGGTGTTCGGTGGCGTCGAGGTTGCGTGTACCGAACACGATGGTAAACAGCGCCAATACCAGCGACACAATCAAGGCCGTGTCCTGGGCGCGGGTGCCGGTGGTGTCGGGGCCGGCGCCGATCAGCAGGTTCACGCCCAGCACGATGCCTTTGAGCTGCAGCGCGATATAGGGCAGCACGCCGACCAGGCAGATCAACGCCACCACCACCGCCAGGGACTGGGATTTGCCGTAGCGGGCGGCGATAAAGTCGGCGATTGAGGTGATGTTTTCCTGCTTGCTGATCAGGATCATCTTTTGCAGCACCCAGGGTGCCAGCACCAGCAACAGCACAGGTCCCAGGTAGATCGGCAAGAATGCCCACAGCTGTTCGGCCGCTTGGCCTACGGCGCCGAAGAAGGTCCAACTGGTGCAGTACACCGCCAGCGACAGGCTATACACCCAGGCACGCACGCGCGGCGGCAGCGGCGCATGGCGGCGGTCACCGTAAAAGGCGATGGCAAACATAGTGGCCATATAGGCCAGGGCAACGGCGGCGATCAGCCCGCTGGACAGCGTCATGGTAACTCCGAGCATAAGAACACCCGGGCATTCCAGGCCCGGTTGGACAGTCTCGCATGATGCCTGGTGTTAGTCAGTGTCGACCAAGGTCGTGTGGGATCGAATGTCGCAGGCGGCGCTCAGCGTGGCGGCAGGGTTTTCTGGCGCAGGATGTAGATCGTCACCAGCACCGCACTGGTCAGCATAAAGCCCCGTGCCCATGGCAGTGGTACCAGGTAGCAGGAAATCGAGATGCTCAGCCACATCAAGCCGATGGCGTAGACCTTGCCTTTGAGCGGGATGCCATTGCCGTCCAGGTAATCGCGCACCCAGGGCCCCAGGCGCGGGTGTTCCACCAGCCAGTGGTAGAAGCGCGGGGAGCTGCGAGCGAAGCAGGCGGCGGCGAGTAGCAGGAAGGGTGTGGTCGGGAGTACCGGCAGGAAAATACCGATGACTCCCAGCGCTACGCTTAGCCAGCCGATGGCCAGCAGCGCATAGCGCAGGAGCAGTGGACGGTTGCCCATGGGTTCCACGGGCAAGCGACTCAGTGGTGACGTGGCTTGAGGATCGCCGGTTTTTCGTCAGGCGCGTTGCACAGCAGGTACAGCGCGGTCAGGGCTTCCGGGATCTGCACGATCATGTCGTCCATCAGGTTGGCGTCGGCGGCGATGTCGGAGAACTCTGCTTCCTCTTCGAACAGGCCCGAACCGACCATGATCGGCAGCAGCATTTCGCTGACTTCTTCTTCGGCGGTTTCGAACCAGGCGGCTTCGCGCAGAAATACGCCTTCCATGAAACCGATGCACCAGCCGCGCAGGTCGGAGTCATCCGGATCGTCGCCCAGGTCCAGCTCGCACGGCAACTCGAACTCTTCGTCGGAGGCCAGTTGGCGCGCGATGTGGGCCTTGAGGGCGATCAGGGTGGATTCGATTTCTTCGCGATGGGCGGCGTCGCTGTAATGAGGCTCTTCAGCGAACAGCGCGTCGATCCATTCACGGTCCGGGACGGGGTCGGAGCAGATCGACAGGGCGGTCAGGTAGCCGTGGGCGGCCACGTAGTCCAGCGCCTCGTCATGCAGCTCATCGGCGTCGAGGAAGGCTTGCAGGCGGGTTAGTTGCTCAGCGAAGGACATTGAAGGGCTACCTTGGGAATAAACGATGCTGAATTCTAGGCTTTCTTGAGCGCCCAGGCCAGCCGCACGGCATATTTGCCCGGTTTTAGCCTGGTGCGTCTATTCGTCAGTCGCGCCCTTTGGTGGATAACGCTCGGGTATACTGCCGCGTTTTGTGATGCCCCTGCAGGCCCAGCGCCAATCCGGGAAAACTTCGCTTACGGATTATTTTTCGTGGGCGCGGATATTTTCGGCCAGCCTGTATTGAGGGATTTCGGCACCATTTTGGAGTTTTACATGCTCGAGCAGGCTCAACGCGTCCTCAAGGACATCTTCGGCTACGACAGTTTTCGTGGCCGCCAGGGTGCGATCATTGAGCGCGTGGCCAGTGGCGGCGATGCCCTGGTGCTGATGCCTACCGGTGGCGGCAAGTCGCTGTGCTTCCAGGTGCCGGCGCTGTTGCGCAATGGCCTGGCCGTGGTGGTGTCGCCGCTGATTGCGTTGATGGACGACCAGGTCGCCACCCTTGAAGAACTCGGTGTCGCCGCCGCGTCGTTGAACTCCACCCTCAGCGCCGAGCAGCAGCGCGACCTTGCTGCACGCATCAAACGTGGCGAGGTGAAAATGCTTTACCTTGCGCCGGAGCGCCTGGTGCAGCCACGCATGCTGGCTTTTTTGCAGAGCCTTGAGATCGCTCTGTTCGCCATCGACGAAGCCCACTGTGTGTCGCAATGGGGCCACGATTTCCGCCGCGAATACCTGCAGCTTGGCCAATTGGCAGAACTGTTTCCCGATGTGCCGCGTATCGCGCTTACCGCTACCGCCGACAAGCGCACCCGCGAAGAGATCGTCGAGCGCCTGCATTTGCAGAACGCCGAGCGCTTCCTGTCGAGTTTTGACCGGCCCAATATTTTCTACCGCATCGTGCCCAAGGAGCAGCCGCGCAAGCAGTTGCTGGCGTTCCTGTCCGAGCGGCGCAGTGACGCGGGCATCGTGTATTGCCTGTCGCGCAAGAAAGTCGACGAGGTCGCGGCGTTCCTCTGTGAACAAGGCTACCCGGCGCTGCCTTACCATGCCGGCCTGCCCAATGAAACGCGATCAGCGCACCAGAAACGCTTCCTGAACGAGGAAGGCCTGATCATGGTGGCGACCATTGCCTTTGGCATGGGCATCGACAAATCCAACGTGCGTTTCGTGGCGCACATGGATCTGCCCAAGTCCCTTGAGGCCTATTACCAGGAAACCGGGCGTGCCGGCCGCGATGGCCTGCCGGCGGATGCCTGGATGGTCTACGGCCTGCAAGACGTGGTGATGCTCAAGCAGATGCTGCAGAACTCCGAGGGCGACGAGCGCCACAAGCGCCTGGAGCAGCACAAGCTCGATGCCATGCTTTCGTTGTGCGAAGAGACCCGCTGCCGCCGCCAGACCCTGCTGGCGTATTTTGACGAAGACATGCCTGAGCCCTGCGGCCACTGCGATAACTGCATCGACGGCGTGCAAACCTGGGACGCCACCGAACCGGCGCGCCAGGCGTTGTCGACGATCTATCGCACCGGCCAGCGTTATGGCGTGGGCCATCTGGTGGATGTCCTGCTGGGCAAGGACAACGAAAAAATCCGCAGCTTCGGCCACGAAAAACTCTCGGTGTACGGTGTCGGTAAAGCTCGCGCCGAAGGTGAGTGGCGTTCGCTGTTTCGCCAGATGGTTGCCCGTGGGCTTGTCGACATCGATATCGAAGGCTACGGCGGGCTGCGCCTGAATGACAGTTGCCGGCCGTTGCTCAAGGGCGAAGTGAGCCTGGAACTGCGCCGTGACCTCAAGCCGCAGACCACCGCCAAAAGCAGCAGCACCAGCCAGGCCAGCCAACTGGTGCGGGGTGAAGAGCGCGAACAATGGGAAGCCTTGCGCACCCTGCGGCGCAAACTGGCGCAGGAGCACAGCGTGCCACCCTACGTTATCTTCCCCGACTCCACCCTGCTGGAGATGCTCCGCGAGCAGCCCACCACCATGGCCGAGATGGCCCGGGTCAGCGGTGTGGGCGCGCGTAAACTGGAGCGCTACGGCCAGGCCTTCCTGGAAGTGCTCGGCGGTCAGGCCGAAGCGCCGAAGGAAATCGCCGATATTCGCCACGAACTGATCAGCCTGGCCCGTGCCGGCATGACCCCGATCCAGATCGCAGGCCAACTGCAATGCTCGGAAAAAAACGTGTACACCTTGCTTGCCGAAGCCATCGGCAAGCAGCAATTGTCCCTGGAGCAGGCCCTTGATTTACCTGAGGATTTGCTCGGTGAAATCCAGGACGCCTTTCTCGATGGAGAAGGCGAATTGCCAGCTGTCACCGAAATTGCGCCGTTGTTTACCGGGCGTGTTCCGGAAGGCGTTTTGTACTGCGTGCGTGCCGCTTTGCAGTCTGAATTCGAAATTTAGTGTGCCAATTACGACAATGTAACGAATCAGTACATAGCGGGCCTTGCCTATGGGCAGGGCTCATGCTTAGCTGACTAATAATTAGCCATACTTTATTTTCAGTCTTAAACACGAGTTTTTTATGCCGTTAACCGATCAACACCGTTTTGGCATGCAGTTGGCGCAAATGTCGCGAGGTTGGCGCGCCGAACTGGACCGCCGCCTGGCGGGGCTGGGCTTGTCCCAGGCGCGCTGGTTGGTGCTGCTGCACCTGGCCCGTTTTGTCGAAGCACCCACCCAGCGTGAATTGGCCCAAAGTGTCGGCGTGGAAGGGCCCACCCTGGCTCGTCTGCTCGACAGCCTCGAGGGCCAGGGCCTGGTGCAACGCCAGGCCGTAGTGGAAGACCGTCGTGCCAAACGTATCCTGCTGTGCGACACCGCCCAACCGTTGATCGACCAGATCGAAGCCATTGCCACGGCGTTGCGCCATGAATTGTTCGTGGGCGTAAATGAAGAAGACCTGCGGGTGTGCATGCGGGTGCATGAGCACATCCTGGCGAACCTGGAAAAGTCCTGATCTGCAAAATGTAGGAGCGAGCTTGCTCGCGAAAAACGCCAACGATAACGCGGGCTTCCTGAATAAACGCGGCGTCTGTGGGTTTTTCGCGAGCAAGCTCGCTCCTACAAAAGTCCTTGGCAATCCTTTCCTAGAACGTCTGGCCCAGGTTCAAGTACACCGCCTTCTGATTATCATCATTGAACCCATAGCTGAAATTCAGCGGCCCCAGTGGTGTATCAAACCCCAGGAAAATACTCGCGGCGTTGATATAGCCGCTGTCGAACTCGTTATCGTTGTTCCACGCCCGGCCCCGTTCCAGGGATGCACCCAGGTACAACGGGAAGTCCAGCGGCAGGTAAGAACGGGGGGTGAGCCTGCGGAAGTACACCGCGCGCATGAGGCTGATGTTCTGTCCCGAAATCGCATCCTGGCGGAAGCCCGACAATTGCCGTGCGCCCCCCAGCAGGAAGCTGGAAATCACCACATCCGAATTATCCAGTGTGCGACCGTAACGACCGCCCAGTATCAAGGTGTCCGGCCCGTGGCTCATGGCCTTGTCCAGCTTGAATTCCCACTGGCGGTAGCGCTGGTCGGAGCCCAGGCCGGGTTCGAACTCGCGAAAGGCCAGGCCGATGTCTTCGCCGCTGTGGGGGAAGTACACGTTGTCCAGGGAGTCGAAGGAATATTTGAGTTCATAGAAGCCTTCGCTGAAGCTCACGCTCGGCAGGTCGCGGTCGCCAATGCGCACGTCCGCCTTGCCCCAGGCTTCGCCCACGCCAAAGCGGATCTCGCCGCTGTTGCCGATCTGCCGGCCCACATTCAAACCAAAGCCATAGCGTTCCAGGCGGTATTCGGAGATGGGGTCGTTGTCCAGGATCAGCTCGACATTCTGTGCCTCGGCCCTGATATAGGGGGCCACAAAGTAGCGTGAGCCGGTGTCCATGGGCTGGTAGAACTCGCTGTAGAGCTCCTGCCGATCACCAATCTGCACCCGTGTGAGCCATTCCGCGCCGAGGCGGTTGATGCCGTTCACACGGTAACTGGCGCCGAGGTTGAAGGCGCTATCACCGCGCATGTCATCCGAGAGGTTCAAGCCCAGTCGCAGGTAGTCGGTGCCGCTGCGCTTGCCGCGTGCGCTGATCACCAGGGTGTTGTCCTGGCCCTTTTTCACTACGCGGTATTGCACCTGCTCGAAGTAATCCAGGCCGTACAGGGTGCCCATGTCCGATTGCAGGCGGCCCAGATTCAAAGGTTCTCCCAGGCCCTGGCGAATGTAGTAGCGGATAACGTCATCGCTGACCTTGGAGTCGTTCTCCACCTGGATCGCGGTGATCACCGGGGTGCGTTCGCCCGGCGTGCGCGCGGCTACCAGGTCGGCGTCGATGGGTTCGGCAGGGCGCAGGTGTGCCAGGCGTACGTCGAGGGCACGGGTGGCGCGGTAGCCAGCGTCGATCATGTCCTTGGCGCGGCCAAAGTCGGTGACGCCATAAGCGGCCAGCGGTGGTTGGATCAACACATCCTTGGGGTTCAGGGCCTTGAGCTGCTCTTCGGAGTTGCGCCGGGTCATCAGGGTGATGGACTGGTTGAGCACATCCACCACGGTTGCCAATTGCTTGCGCGAGCGTAGCGGGGTGCCGATGTCGACCACGATGGCGATATCGACGCCCATCTCCCGCGCCACATCCAACGGAATGTTGTCGGTCATGCCGCCATCTACCAGCAGGCGGCCATCCAGCTCCACCGGGGCGAACACCGCGGGGATCGACATGCTGGCGCGTATCACCTGGGGCAGGTGGCCTTTGCTGAACACCACTTTTTCGCCGGTGGTGATGTCGGTGGCCACGGCGCGGAATGGGATCGGCAGCTTGTCGAAATTACGTGTGTTGCTGCTGTGGGCGAACATGCTTTCCAACAGCAGTGCCAGGTTCTGGCCCTGGATCACGCCCAGCGGCAGGCCGAGGCTGCCATCGTCGCGGAAACTGAGTTTTTGTTTGACCAGGAAATCCCGGTCATCCTGTTTGCGCCGAAACGGTACGTCTTCACGTGGTGGCGCGTCAGACAGGGCCTGCTGCCAGTCGATACCCAGCGCCAACTTCTCCAGCTCGTCGATCTTGTAGCCTGACGCGTACAACCCGCCAATCACCGCGCCCATGCTGGTGCCGGCAATCGCATCGATATGAATACCTTGCTCTTCAAGCGCCTTGAGCACACCGATATGCGCCAGGCCACGGGCAGCCCCGCCGGACAGCACCAGACCGATTTTCGGGCGGGGGGCTTCTACCGCGTCGGCAAGTAGGGGGACAAGGCACAGGAACAGGCAAGACAGCAGGCGGCGCATCATCAATCTCGTGGCTGGGCGACAAAGGCCGCTATTATAGCCACCCGATTCGCTGAGCCTGTTACGCCAGGAGCCGCTTAATGATGTCTGCATGCAAACCCGAGATCGTTATCACCTATTGCACCCAGTGCCAGTGGTTGCTGCGCGCCGCGTGGCTGGCCCAGGAGCTACTCAGCACCTTCGCCGATGACTTGGGGCGCGTGGCACTGGAACCGGCCACCGGCGGGGCCTTTCGCATTACCTGCGATGGCGTGCAGATTTGGGAGCGCAAGGCCGATGGCGGTTTTCCCGAGGCCAAGGTGCTCAAGCAGCGAGTGCGCGACCAGATCGACCCCCAGCGCGACCTCGGGCATAACGACCGTACCGTCTGAAGTCAGGCCGGCGCCGGTTGCTTGGCCTGGCTGGCGCTGCCCATCAGGCCGGAGAGCACGATGGCGACGATGATCAAGGCGCCGCCCAGCAGCATGCGCAGGGTCGGGGTTTCGGCAAACAACAGCCAGGCCACGGTGATGCCGTAGACCGGTTCCATCGCAAACACCACCGAAGCGGTGCGCGCCTTGATTACGGCAAGGCTGGCGACAAACAGGCTGTGGGCGAGGCCGGTACAAAACACCCCCAGCAGCCCGATCCACAGCCAATCTATCCCTCGCACATCCGCCAACCCCGGCGCGGCCACGGGCAGCAGGCACGCGGCGACCACGACGTTCTGGCACAGCGCGGCCTGTACCGCTGGAATGCGCCCGGAACTGGCGCGATTGTTCAGCGACAACAACGAGAACAACAGGCCCGAGGCGATGCCCCACAGCAGGCCGCCCGTGGCTTCGCTGGCGAGATTGAAATCCGGGGTCACAAGCACCAGGCCAACGGTGACCAGCACCACCAGCAGCACTTCATTGGCCCGAATACGCTCGCGGAAAATCAGCCCCTCAAGGATCACCGTAAAGGCCGGAAAGGCGGTGAACCCCAAGGTCGCCACGGCCACGCCGGCGACTTTGACGGCGATAAAGAACGTCACCCAATGGGCAGCCAACAACACGCCGCTGACCAGCAGCCGGCGCCAGTCACGCATCTCCAGTTTTTTCCAGGGAGCGTTGCTGGCAAAGCGCGCAAATACCGCCAGCGCCAGCACGGCAAACGCCGCCCGGCCAAATACGATGATGGCGGGGGAGGCCGCCGCCAGCTTGCCGAACACGCCGGTGAGGCCAAACATCAATGCGCCGATATGCAGGGCGCCGAGGGCTGAGCGGGGAGTCATTGCGATCCTTGATCCAACAGGGGGTGACAGCCTCGCAGTCTAGAGGGTTGGCGGGTGGGCGTCTGTCGCGGGTGGGGTGATTTTTAGCGCAAGACTCTTGCTAGCCCGCTCGACGCAATGCACCGGGCGAGGCGCCAAACGCCCGAAGCATGGCGGCGCAAAATGCACTTTGCGAGGCGTAGCCGACGCGCTCGGCAATCTCGCCGATGGGTAGGGAGGTTTCGCGTAAAAGCCTGAGCGCCAAGTGCAAGCGGCGACTGCGTAGATAGTCCATCGGCGTTTGCCCGCACTCCGCCATGAACCGCGCATGCAGGCGCGGCACGGACAAATCGGCAATCCGCGCCAGGTCGGCCACCTGGAGCGGACGCGCCGCATGGCGCTCGATATGGCTATTTAACGCGGCATAAGGCAGACGCCGGCCAGGCAGCGGTTGAGCTTGAGGGTGGTTGAGGCTGGCCAGTAACAACACAGCGCCTTGCTGGACGATCAGCGGGTCGTGCACCGGGCTTTGTGCCAGCCACTGCACTAACTGGTGTTGCCGGGCATCCAGCGCCAGGCGCGCGGGTTGGTCGAGCAAGCGGCGGCTGGCATCGGCATGTTCGCCCAAGGATTGCACCACCCAGTGCTCGGTCGGCACATCCAGCACCAGGCAGCGGCTGCCATCGCGGCTGATGCAGGCGTGGTGGGCGGAGAAGGGCAGCACCATCACGCTGCTTTCGCGTACCTGGCTGCCACGGCCATCGACTTCCAGGTCCAGGCGCCCGGAAAGGCCGAACACCAACTGCGCATGGTCATGGCTGTGGGCAATGGGCGCTTCGAGGTAGTGGCGTAGCGTGAGGGTCGGGCTCATCGCGGTCTCCAGGGCGGCAAGCCGTCAGTCTACAACGCTTGGCGGGCCGCAGGCGCTGTCATCAGACTGACGCACGCTTGTCATGGGCTATTAATCGCCAAGGCGCAAGCTCGCCAAAACAGCGTCGAGGGATACCCATGACCCGTGCCGAGTTCACCAAGCCCAGCCGCAAGCAACGGGTGCGAACCCTGTGGATTTCCGACGTGCACCTGGGCACTCGGGATTGCCAGGCCGAACACCTGTCGCACTTTCTCAAGGGCTACCATGCCGACAAGGTCTACCTGGTCGGTGACATCATCGACGGTTGGAAACTGCGCGGCGGCATGTATTGGCCTCAAGCCCACACCAACGTGATCCGCCGCTTGCTGACCATGGCCAAGCGTGGCACCGAGGTGATCTATGTCACCGGCAACCATGACGAGTTCCTGCGTCGCTATTCCAAGCTGATCCTGGGCAATATCCAATTGGTCGATGAGGCTGTGCACGTCACCGCCGATGGCCGCCATTTGCTGGTGATTCATGGCGACCAGTTTGATGTGATCACGCGCTATCACCGCTGGCTCGCTTTCCTCGGCGACTCGGCCTACGAGTTCACCCTGACGCTGAACCGCTGGCTGAACCACTGGCGTGCGCGGTATGGCTACGGTTATTGGTCGCTGTCGGCGTACCTGAAACACAAGGTCAAGACGGCGGTGAGTTTTATCAGCGATTTCGAAGAGGCGATTGCCCACGAGGTGACCAAGCGGGAATTGCACGGGGTGGTGTGCGGGCATATTCACCATGCCGAGATTCGCAAGGTGGGCGAGGTGGATTACCTCAACTGCGGGGATTGGGTGGAGTCGTGCACGGCCTTGATCGAGCACTGGGATGGGCATATCGAGTTGTATCGGTTGGCGGATGCGCAGGCCAAAGAGGCACTGCTAAAGGCTGAAATGGTCGCTGGCTGAACCTGTGGCGAGGGAGCTTGCTCCCGTGACGGCCTGACAGCCGACGCTGATCTACCTGACACCCCACGATTCAAATGTGGGAGCGGGCTTGCCCGCGATGGCGGCGGGTCAGGCAATTAATCTGCAACTGAACCACCGCCATCGCAGGCAAGCCAGCTCCCACACGTAATCCTGTTTCTTCAGTTGGAAACGTCGGCGATGGCTTGAGCCAGCAACGTCAAGCGCGTCGCATCAACCCCAGCCACGTTAGCCCGCCCCGAACTGACCATATACACACTGTGCTTCTCGCGCAGTTGCTTGACCTGCTCGGCACTCAAGCCGGTATAGGAAAACATCCCACGTTGCGCGCCGATATGTGCGAATTTCTCGGCCAGGCCATGGGGCGCAAGCGCTTCCACCAATCCGGAGCGTAACTGAGCGATCCGCGAACGCATGGCCTCGACTTCCTCGCTCCACTGCTTTTTCAACTGTGCATCACCGAGGATGGTCGCCACCACGGCGGCACCGTGATCCGGCGGTGTCGACCACAGGTTGCGAGCGATATTCGCCAGTTGGCTACGCACATCGGTGAGCTTTTCAGCATCCGCCGCACACACGATCAATGCACCCACGCGGTCGCGATACAGGCCGAAGTTCTTCGAGCAGGAGCTGGTGATCAGCACTTCCGGCAGCTCGGCGGCAAACAGGCGCACCGCCCAGGCGTCCTGCTCCAGGCCATCGCCAAAGCCCTGGTAGGCGAAGTCGATCAGCGGCAGCAACTGGCGTTCACGCACGATCTGTAAGACCTGGCGCCAGTCATCCTGGGACAGGTCAAAGCCGGTCGGGTTATGGCAGCACGCGTGCAGCAATACCACGTCGCCCTTGGGCACGCTGGACAGGGTTGCCAGCATCGCCGTCACATCCAGGCGGTTGTCGCTGCCCACGTAAGGGTAATGACTGACCTTGAGCCCGGCCTTGGCAAAAATGGTTTCGTGGATCGGCCAGGTCGGGTTGCTCAGCCACACGCCACGGCCCGGCAGGCTGTGGGCGATAAAGTCGGCGCTCAAGCGCAGGGCACCGGTGCCGCCTGGGGTTTGCGTGGCGCCAGCACGGCGGTCGCGCAGCAAGGCTGAGTCGGCGCCGAGCACCAGTTGGCTGATCAGGGTGCCGAAGGCTGCATCGCCATGGCCACCGATATAGGTTTTGGTCACTTGAGTGTCGACCAGGCGCTGTTCCGCCAGCTTCACCGAGTGAGGAATCGGCGTGAGGCCTTGGTCGTCCTTATAGACACCTACGCCCAGGTCGAACTTGTTCGGGTTGGCGTCCTGAGTATACAGGTCCATCAGCCCGAGGATCGGGTCGCCGGGCACGCGGTCGATGGCATCGAAATGCATTACTTGCGGCCCTCGGCGGTCTTGGCCACTTCGTCGGTGCGCGCGGCCATGATGAAGTCGTTGCGGTGCAGGCCCTTGATGGAGTGGCTCCACCAGGTCACGGTGACTTTGCCCCACTCGGTGAGCAGGCCTGGGTGATGGCCTTCGGCTTCGGAGATTTCACCCATGGCGTTGGTGAAAGCCAGGGCAAATTTGAAGTTCTTGAACAGGAAAACCTTTTCCAGCTGCATCACGCCGTCGCGCACTTCGATGTTCCAGTCAGGGATCTGCTTGATCAGCACCGGCAGTTCTTCATCGCTGACTTGCGGGGCATCGGCGCGGCAGGCTTCGCAGTGGGCTTGGTTCAAGGTGGTCATGGAAGGTGTCCTGAATTCGAATGATTGAAGGTCAGTGGCGTTACCCTAAAGCAACGCGGGGCCAGGGAACAGACTCACCTGGCCTTAAAACGCAAGGTTCACGCGGCTTTGGGCTTGGGTGGGAATTTCGGTGCGTGCAGACCCAACTGCATACCGCGCTCCACCATACCCATGATGTCCTCCTGCGCCACGTCGAACAGGCGCTTGAGCTCGGGCAATACGAAGTACAAAGGTTGCAGGATGTCGATGCGATAGGGGGTGCGCATCGCTTCCAGCGGATCAAAGGCCTGGTGCTCGGGCTCGTCCGACAGGCAATACACACTTTCTTTAGGCGACGACAGAATGCCGCCACCGTAGATACGCCGGCCCTGGGGCGTGTCCACCAGGCCGAACTCGATAGTCATCCAGTACAGGCGCGCCAGGTACACCCGTTGCTCCTTGGTGGCCGCCAGGCCGAGCTTGCCGTAGGTGTGAGTGAATTCAGCGAACCAGGGGTTGGTCAGCAGCGGGCAGTGGCCAAAGATCTCGTGAAAAATATCCGGCTCTTGCAGGTACTCCAATTCTTCACGGGTGCGAATAAAAGTCGCCACCGGAAACTGCTTGCTGGCCAGTAATTCAAAAAAGGTTTGGAAGGGGATCAGCGCCGGCACGCGGGCGACTTGCCAGCCGGTGGTGTCGGCCAGCACCTTGTTGATTTCGCCCAACTGGGGAATGCGGTCCAGAGGCAGGCCGAGCTTGTCGATACCGTCCAGGTATTCCTGGCAGGCGCGGCCCTCGATCACTTTCAATTGGCGAGTGATCAGGGTGTTCCACACCGCATGTTCTTCTGGCGGGTAGTGGATAAAACCTTGCGCATCGGGCTCGCGGGCCACGTAGTGCGTCTGCTTCATACGGCTCTCCTGCTAGGCATTCGTTCTTGTTATGTCCTGGGATGCTCCTATTGATAACCGGATAGGCGGCGGATTCCACCAGCCTTAACGGACTGGCGTAGGAAAAATTACCGATTATCGTAAAGTATTCGTTACGACAGGCGCGCTAGTCGCAGCTATGGGCTGGGAAAAGCCAACGCGCTGTCACATAATCTTGACGACTATCTGCGCCCAGCGACAAAAAGCCGCGGCGCCTACTCCCTTTTCGAGTCTTTCCATGCGTATCAAAGTGCACTGCCAGAACCGCATCGGCATCCTGCGGGACATCCTCAATCTGCTGGTGGAGTACGGCGTCAACGTCGCCAAGGGCGAAGTCGGCGGCGAGCATGGCAATGCCATCTACCTGTTCTGCCCCAATCTGGTGAACATGCAGTTCCAGGCGTTGCGCCCGCAGTTCGAGGCGATTGCCGGAGTGTTCGGGGTCAAGCGGGTAGGGCTGATGCCCAGCGAGCGGCGGCATATGGAGCTCAATGCGTTGCTCGGCGCCCTGGAATTCCCGGTGCTGTCCATTGATATGGGCGGCTCCATCGTGGCCGCCAACCGTGCGGCGGCGCAGTTGCTTGGCGTACGGGTAGATGAAGTGCCGGGGATTCCCCTGTCGCGTTATGCCGAGGATTTTGACCTGCCGGAACTGGTGCGCGCCAGCAAGTCACGAATCAATGGCCTGCGGGTCAAGGTCAAGGGTGACGTATTTCTGGCGGACATCGCGCCCCTGCAATCCTCCGAGCACGATGACAGTGAAGCCATGGCCGGCGCCGTGCTCACCCTGCACCGTGCCGACCGTGTCGGTGAGCGTATCTATAACGTGCGCAAGCAAGAGCTGCGCGGTTTCGACAGCATCTTCCAGAGCTCTAAGGTCATGGCCGCAGTGGTACGTGAAGCGCGGCGCATGGCGCCGCTGGATGCGCCACTATTAATAGAAGGCGAAACCGGCACCGGCAAGGAGCTGTTGGCCCGGGCCTGCCACTTGGCCAGCCCGCGCGGGCAGTCGCCGTTGATGGCGCTCAACTGCGCGGGGTTGCCCGAGTCGATGGCCGAGACCGAACTGTTTGGTTATGGCCCCGGCGCATTTGAAGGGGCGCGGGCGGAAGGTAAGTTGGGCCTGCTTGAGCTGACGGCGGGCGGTACCTTGTTTCTCGATGGCGTGGGAGAAATGAGCGCGCGCTTGCAGGTCAAGCTGCTGCGCTTTCTGCAGGACGGTTGTTTTCGCCGGGTGGGCAGTGATGAAGAGGTGTACCTGGACGTGCGGGTGATCTGCGCGACCCAGGTAGATTTGTCGGAACTCTGCGCCCGGGGTGAGTTTCGTCAGGACCTTTATCACCGGCTGAATGTGCTGTCGCTGCATATCCCGCCGTTGCGCGAATGCCTGGATGGCCTCGCGCCGTTGGTCGAGCACTTTCTCGACCAGGCCAGTCGGCAGATCGGTTGTCCTCTGCCCAAGTTGGCCCCCGCCGCTATGGACAAGCTCAGCCACTACCACTGGCCGGGCAACGTGCGGCAGCTGGAAAACGTGCTGTTCCAGGCGGTGTCGTTGTGCGAAGGCGGCACGGTCAAGGTTGAGCATATTCGGTTGCCGGATTATGGCGTGCGTCAGCCGCTGGGCGATTTTTCCCTGGAGGGTAGCCTGGAGGATATCGTCGGGCGCTTTGAAAAGGCGGTGTTGGAAAGCCTGTACGCCGAACACCCGAGCAGTCGCCAGTTGGGCAAGCGCCTGGGGGTGTCGCACACCACCATTGCCAACAAACTGCGTGATTACGAAGTGCTCAAGGCCGATCGTAGTTAAAACGGTGGGAGCGGGCTTGCCTGCGATAGCGGACTGTCAGTTGGCATATCAGTGCCTGCCCAACCGCTATCGCAGGCAAGCCAGCTCCCACATTGGTTGGGTATTGCCCACGGCATCAGCGCCCGGCATCAATCCCCTGTGGGAGCGGGCTTGCCCGCGATGGCGGCGTGTCAGTCAATGAATTTGTGACTGAACCACCGCTATCGCAGGCAAGCCAGCTCCCACATTGGTTGGGTAGTGCCCACGGCATCAGCGACCGGCATCAATCCCCTGTGGGAGCGGGCTTGCCCGCGAAGGCGGCGTGTCAGTCAATGAGTCTGTCACTGAACCACCGCTATCGCAGGCAAGCCAGCTCCCACATTGGTTGGGTATTGCCCACGGCATC
>JACRYN010000065.1_pt1 | contig 28785 bp, 25 predicted proteins | sample 8023231 | NCBI WGS metagenome assembly JACRYN01 (sample SAMN15756473, study PRJNA655841) | gut metagenome | isolation source: fecal sample D84 from domestic dog with diarrhoea | host: Canis lupus familiaris | place: South Africa: Mmabatho, Mahikeng | collected 2019-09
AAAGATTACAAATTTTCGGATTATTACTCTTTTTTACATTGTAAGCCAAATTGACTAAAAGCAGCAGATTTGTTTTCGTTTTATGCCAGAGGTACAACTCAAGTCTTGAAAAGAGGGCAACTCAGACTTCTGAGTCGGTAGCTCACGCTACATCAGATCTAGATCGATTCTTGTATGGCTAAACTGTATATCAAAATAAAACTGAAGTCTGATATGGTTTGTATCTGTAGATGATCTGATCAATTTATTCTAGCTATTTTGACTGGCTGGACGACCATGATCAATACAGCTTCTCAGCTTTATTGGATCAACATTTAACTTGAGGAAATATCACTTTCATCAATTAAAACATCAACTTGTTACGTTGAAATGTATATAGACATTTTTGTCTGTTGTTAAGGTCTATTTAGCTGATGCCATGATCTTTTAGAAAAAAACTGAAAAACTTGAAACAGTAAAAGGAAAATTCAGGTTTCTAACGGTGTTTTTCAGCACCCTCTTCACTGAAAAATTTTGCCGTTAAATAAGCAAAAAACTGTAGAAAAATTGCTGAGTAGTGGAATGTACTGAAAAAATATCCTCTTGTTGAGTATTGGCTTTTGCTGTGCGAGAAAATTTATAAAACAAAACGATTGGCTATTTTGCTCATTTTAACTGGGTAGATGTGGCTATACATGATGGGATCTAGTGAGTTTAGGATTGGCAATAAGTGAAATTCCGAAGATATGATTTTGAAATCATAATAATTTCAGTTTGTTTTATATACAATTTTTTGAGTTTTGATGATTTTAAGAGGAGAAATAGAATGAGCGAAAGCCAACATCTTTATAATAACTATTTTTACGCACTCCTATCATTTTTTTTAATAGGAAAAAAACAGCCCATGTTGGGCTGTTTTGCGTTCAGATCTAGCGCATTAAGCAATAAAGTCTAAGATAGCCTGATTGAAGGCTTTGGGCTGTTCGATATTTGAAATATGAGAGGCATCGATTTCAAATAGGGCACTACTTCGGATGTGATTCACCATGTACTGTGCATCTGAGACTGTTGTTACGGGGTCTTTACGCCCTGCAATAACAAGTAAAGGCATGTAAATACTTTCGAGTTTTTCACGTAAATCCGCTTTAGCCAAAGCTTCACAACAACTCGCATAACCTTCTGGGCTGCCAGCACCTAAGTCGTTTGAAAGCGCTGCTACAGTTGCTGCGTTGCTTTGGATAAAGGGTTCGGTAAACCAACGGCTTGCAGCCGTCGATGCAATGGGTTCTAAACCTTGGGTGCGTACTAATGATGCGCGATCATTCCATGCTTGTTCATTGCCAATTTTGGCAGAGGTATTACATACAATGGCACGGTGAAAACGTTCAGGTTTATGAATGACTAACCACTGACCTGTAAGTCCGCCCATTGAAATGCCGCAGAAAATGGCTTTCTCAATGTTTAAATGATCCAGTAAATGTATCAGGTCTAGACCAAGTTGTTCAATATCATATGGCCCTTGAGGTGCGGAAGACTGGCCATGCCCGCGAGTGTCATAGCAAATCACAAAATAGTTTTTCTGGAAAAAAGTAATTTGTGGTTTCCACATGTTGAAGTTTGTGCCTAGCGAGTTTGAAAAAACGATCGCAGGATTTTTTGGGTCACCAAAGGTCTGATAGTGAATTTCGGCATTATTTGAAGTAAAACTTGGCATATACTTTTCCTTAATTCATTAAAATTTTTTGAGTGTTTCCACTGTTGTTATCAGCAAAAGTGTTATGAGCAGAAACACCACGTCAGATCAGAAGAAGGGTTAAACGCGCTGAATAATCATTGCAATGCCTTGACCGACACCAATACACATCGAACACAAGGCATAAGACCCACCGGTTTGTTCTAATTGGTTTAGAGCTGTGGTGACTAAACGTGCACCCGATGCACCCAGTGGATGACCAATCGCAATTGCACCGCCATTTGGATTCACTTGTGTGCTGTCATCCGCTAGACCTAAATCACGTGTAACGGCCAGTGCTTGTGCAGCAAAAGCTTCATTCAGTTCAATCACATCCATCTGCTCTAATGTCAGATTGGCTTGCTTCAGTAATTTCTTAATCGCTGGAGCTGGGGCAAAGCCCATGACCCGCGGTTCAACACCCACTGCTGTTGAAGCAATGATTTTGGCACGCGGTTTAAGTTGGTACTGTTCAACCGCTTGTTCCGAAGCGATCAGTACAGCCGCTGCACCATCATTAATCCCTGAAGCATTGCCCGCTGTGACGCTGCCCTCTGCTGTGACGACTGGCTTGAGTTTTGCCAAACCTTCTAATGTGGTCGATGCACGAGGATGTTCATCGGTATCGATCACAATCGGATCACCCTTACGCTGTGGAATATTCACAGGGACGATCTCATGTTTAAAAAAGCCTTGGGCCTGAGCGGCTGCTGTACGCTGTTGACTTGTCAAGGCAAACTGATCTTGATCTGCTCGACCAATATTAAATTGTTGCGCCACGTTTTCAGCCGTCTGCGGCATGGTGTCTACACCATACATGGCTTTCAGCTTTGAATTGATAAAACGCCAACCCATGGTGGTGTCTTCAATCTTCTGGCTACGGCCATAGGCGGTTTCTGATTTGCCCATCACAAAGGGTGCACGAGACATGCTTTCCACACCACCTGCGATGATTAAATCTGCTTCGCCGGCTTTAATTGCACGGGCTGCCATCGCAATGGCATCTAGGGATGAACCACATAAACGGTTTACAGTCGTGGCAGGAACTTCAACCGGTAAACCTGCAAGCAGTGCAGACATACGACCGACATTACGGTTGTCTTCACCGGCTTGGTTGGCACAGCCATAGATCACGTCATCAACTTGGGTCCAATCTACACTTGGATTACGTTGCATCAAGGCTTGAATTGGAACTGCACCCAAGTCATCGGCACGGATTGGAGCGAGTCCACCTGCATAACGGCCGAATGGGGTACGGATGGCATCGATGATATAAGCATTTTTCATATTTAATCTTGTCCTTTGAAATGGGACTCTGCTAATAGATAAACTGTATCTAGTCACGACGGAGTCATATCATACTCAGTATTTGCTCGAGCTAAATGTCATCAACAACCTTCCCAAATTCTGATCAGGATTGTTTTTGCAATCCAATTGGATAGATGTTCATAGTGAACAGGTTTTGTTGATGACTGGGTTTTGGTTACTTTTTAAAAAGTAACAAGAACGAACTCTTGGACTTTGACATCACCCAGTAAGACTCCGTCATGCCTAAGTCAATCTGAGGTTTACTTCGTTGCATCCACCAACGGAGCACCCGTCATTGCCTGCAATTCTGCAAATCTTAGACCGTCGACTTTTTCAATCACTTTTAAACCTTCAGCAGTGACATCAATCACACACAGGTCGGTGTAAATACGATCGACACACTTCAAGCCTGTCGCTGGATAAGTCAGTTCAGCCACGATCTTTGGTTCACCTTGTTTGGTCACATGGTCAGTGGTGATAAAGACTTTCTTGGCACCAACAGCTAAGTCCATTGCACCGCCGACCGCAGGAATCGCATCGGGTGCACCGGTATGCCAATTGGCCAAGTCACCATTGGCTGCCACTTGAAAGGCACCGAGGACGGCTATATCTAAGTGACCACCCCGCATCATGGCAAAAGAGTCACCGTGATGGAAAAAGCTACCGCCTTGCAGCATGGTCACATATTCTTTACCTGCGTTGATCAGCTCAGGGTCTTCTTGACCTTTTTCAGGTGGTGGACCAAAAGCCAATAAGCCATTTTCAGAATGTAAGAACACGTCTTTGTCACTTGGTAGGTAACTGGCAATTTTGGTCGGTAAGCCAATCCCAAGATTCACATAAGCGCCATCTGGAATATCTTGTGCCACACGTTCCGCAATCTGATTGCGGCTGAGTTTTTGATAGCTCATGATGTTCTCCCGATTACACAGCAACAGGTTCAGGTTGGACCTGCACCACGTGTTGAACAAAAATACCTGCGGTGATGATGTGTTCAGGGTCTAAAGCCCCTAAGTCCACCACTTCAGACACTTGGGCAATGGTCACGTTTGCCGCCATGGCCATAATCGGGCCGAAGTTACGTGCCGATTTGCGGTAGACCAAGTTACCCCAACGGTCGCCTTGTTGGGCTTTAATCAAAGCGAAGTCCGCTTTGATTGGATATTCCAACACATAATCTTTCCCGTCGATGTGACGGGTTTCTTTGCCTTCAGCCAATAAGGTACCGTAGCCAGTGGGGGTGAAAACTGCACCAAGTCCCATACCTGCGGCTTGAATACGACAAGCCAAGTTGCCTTGAGGCACCAGTTCCAATTCGATTTTGCCTGCACGATAGAGTTCATCGAAGACCCAAGAGTCGGACTGACGCGGAAACGAACAGATGACTTTTTTCACAGCACCCGCTTTGAGTAGCTTGGCTAAACCATAGTCGCCATTACCAGCATTGTTGCTGACGATGGTAAGGTCTTTAATGCCGAGTTGAATTAACCCATCGATCAGTTCAGCAGGTTGTCCTGCGGTACCAAAACCACCAATCATGATGGTGGAACCATCCTTTATTTGCGAAAGTGCTTCTGTTAAAGAAGCTGAACTTTTATCAATCATAATATTGTCCTAGGCACAGCGTACCTATTAACTTTTGGAACTTGGATTTGAGCTTGGAGTTGAAGCTAAAGCTGAAATATCAGGACTACGTTTACTTAAAATTAGATGCGCAGTTAAACCAATAACGATGCCCCAAAAAACGGAACTTAGACCTAAAAAGTGCATACCTGAAGCCGTGGCTAAGAAGGTAATGAGTGCGGAATCTCGTTGAGATTCATCCTTCATGGCGACAGCGATATTGGTTGAAATCGCACCCAATAAGGCTAAGCCAGCCAAAGCGGCAACAAGCTCTTTCGGTAGCAAGCTGAAGAGCAGAACGATACTACCTGCAAACAAACCACCTAAAATATAGAAAATGCCGTTAGCAACGCCTGCGATATAACGCTTTTCTTTTAACTCATGCGCATCTTTGCCCATACACAGTGCAGCCGTAATTGACGCTAAAACAATGGTGATACCACCGACACATGCAACAGCTAAAGAAGCAATACTGGTGGTGGTGATAATCGGCTTGGCAGGCATCTCATAACCGCTCAGTTTCATGATGGCCATGCCCGGTAAAAACTGTCCTGTCAGGCTGACTAAAATCAAAGGCAGGGCAAGGTTTAAGGTTGAGTGCCAAGTCCATTCAGGGCTGATGAACTGAGGAATAGCAAGTTGGAAATCTAAACTCACCGCATTCATTTCACCAAGCCCAAAGCTCAAGGCCACCCCTGAAAGCAGTACCCAAAGCATGCTATAACGCGGTGAAATTCGTTTTGCGACTAAAAAGACAAACAGCATGCTAAACACAATAATCGGCATGCTGTTAGTGGCACTAAATAGACCTAAACCAAACTGAAATAGAATACCTGCCATCATTCCAGCGGCTACTGACTGCGGAATCCATTTCAATAATTTATCGAAGTAACCACTGATCCCGATCAGAAAAATCACCACGGCTGAGGTAATATAAGCGGCTACAGCTTCATTCAGACTAATACTCGGGAACAGGGTGACCAATAAAGCCGTACCTGGCGCAGACCATGCGGTAATCACAGGGACTTTGAACTTAATGGAAAGAAAGATTCCTGCCACGGCTGCTCCAATAGAAATACCCCAAATCCATGAAATCATCATGGTCGGGGAAACCTGAGCTCGTTGTGCAGCCTGAAAGAAGATAATGAGTGGTCCTGAATAGGAAATCAGCACCGCCAAAAATCCTGCGACAGTAGCTGAAATAGACCAATCTTCTTTCAAAGTTTTAAACAGGGTAGCCATTCATTTGCCTCCATGCAGACATGATCCTGTATATAAAAGTAATGTAACGATCAATTAGCCTTGATCGCCACCGCCGACAGGAACAACTGTACCTGTCATATATGACGAATCATCTGAAGCAAGGAATACAATCGCATTCACTTGTTCCTGAATCGTGCCATAACGGTTCATAAAACTACGATCAATGGTTTGATCGACCACTTGTTGCATCCACGACTTTTCATTTTCAGACAGTGGATTTGCATTACGTGGCACTTTACGCGGCGGTGCTTCGGTTCCACCTGTCGCAACGGCATTCACGCGGATCCCATCTTTGGCATGCTCAAAAGCAAGTGATGCAGTAAGGGCATTAACCCCACCTTTGGATGCCGAATAGGGCACACGGTTAATGCCACGAGTCGCAATGGAAGACACATTTACAATCGTACCGTTCTGATTTTTAATCATTTCAGGTAAAACAGCACGACAACACCACAGCGTTGGAAATAATGAGCGATTCACTTCTTTGATGATTTCTTCTTCAGAAAACTCTTCAAAAGGTTTCATCCAAATTGCACCGCCGACGTTGTTGATGAGCACATCGACACGGCCATAGACTTCAAGTGCTTTGTCTACAACACTTTGAGCACCTGCGAAGGTTTCAAGGTTGGCTTTGACTGTTATTGCATCGCCTTGATGCGCTTCAATTTCTGCTAATGTTTCATCGACATAGTCAGATAAGTCGGCTAAGACAACTTGCGCACCTTCATCAGCCACTTGGAGTGCAACACCGCGACCAATGCCTTGAGCGGCACCAGTCACAATCACGACTTTGTTTAAAAATCTTTGACGATCAGACATGATAAGTGGCCCCAATCAGTTTGCAGAGAATTTTTCAAACAGGAAGTTTGCAGGCTTTACGCCTTCGCTATCTAACCAACTACGAACAGCATCAACCATAGGGACAGGACCACAAAGGTAGACATCAACATCACCGCCATTGAGCCATTCATTGTCAATGTGCCCAGTCACATAACCTTTACGCTCATGTGTAGAGTCTGGACTTGCAACCACAGTACGGTATTCAAACCATGGCAGTTTAGCTTGGAGGGCATTGAGTTGTTCTAAAGCAACTAAGTCGAAGTCATTGGTCACACCAAACACCAAACGAACAGGGTGTTCAGCCCCTTTTTCTTCTAAAATCTGCAACATAGACATAAAGGGGGCAATACCTGTACCGCCTGCAAGCATAACCACAGGACGAACCACATTACGCAGGTAAAAGCTACCAAATGGACCAGTAAAAGTCATTTTGTCGCCCGCTTTGGCAGCGCTACTTAAAAAGCTACTCATTTTTCCATTCGGTACATTACGTACCACAAAGCCCGTTAAACGGTTGCCCGGTTTAGAGCTAAATGAATAGGAACGCGTTTCTGTTGTCTCTGGGATACCGACGTTGACATATTGACCCGCTAGGAAATGAATATCAGGTTGACCTTCATCAAGCTGAATATCAAAAGTAATGGTCGATTCTGATAAGTTTTCAACAGCGACTAAAGTGCCTTGGTACTGGTGAATTTCGGTTTTGCAGACTTCAGATGAAGCTTGAATTTGGAATACGGCACCCGAGCTTGGACGGCATTGGCAAGCCAAAATATAGCCTTGTGCCGCTTCTTCTGGTGTTAACGCATCTTCAATATACGTCTCTTCAGGCATGTCATAACTACCAGATTCGCAAAAAGCGCGGCAAGTCCCACATGCACCATCACGGCAGTCTAGCGGAATGTTAATTTTTTGGCGGTAAGCGGCATCTGATAAAGACTCACCTTGAGTCACGGTAATAAAACGCGTTACACCATCTTCAAATTGAAGTGCAACATTGTGGTTTGACATGGCTGAATATCCTTTAAAACGTTGAAACTTGGAACTTTCAGCCAAAACTCCATTTGGCTGAAAGCATACTAAGGATGTGTGGCTAAAACTTAGAGGTGATAAACATCAATCACTTGGTTGATATAATCGTTTTTCAGTACCACGTATTTACTTAAAATTTGTGGTTTTTCACCTGAAAAATCAATTTCATAACGCGACATGCCAAAGTAGCTATAACTGGTTTTGTAGCGGAAGCTCAGCGTATTCCAGTTAAAACGGACGGTAACTTTTTCTCCATCACGCTCAATCACTTCAATATTGTTCACATTGTGACAAGTACGTGTGTCTGGCATGGTCGCAGAAGAGCGTTCAGTTTTAATCCGGAACACACGGTCTTCTAAACCTTGGCGGTCTGGATAGTAAATCAGAGAAATTTCAGACTGCGGATCTGTCGTCAAGGTATCGTCGTCATCCCATGCAGGCATCCAAAACGATGCAGAAGGGGCATAACATGCAAGCCAATCATCCCATTGTTCATCATCTAAAAAGCGTGCTTCTTGATACAGAAACTGACTGATTTGTTCGATGCTAACGGTATTAAGTGCTGTAGGAGCATTCATGCCACTTCTCCTTGTTCATTTGCAGTTTCAACAGCCAGTGCTTTTTCATTGGCAATTGCAATTTTCATCATGTCTAACCAGTGTTGGTGCTGTGCAAGATAGAGACCTTCATCTTCAGTTTTTACGCCTGAAAGTTTTGGTTTTAGACCAATTTCATTGGCAGCATCATCTGGGCCATGAATCCAATGTTTTGAACCGCGGCACATATCATTCCATTCCAGTTCAATGCCTGCGTAGCCTGCTTGGCATGCACGGAATTCTTCTAAATCATCCGGTGTTGCCATGCCTGAGGCATTGAAGAAGTCTTCGTACTGGCGAATACGGCGCGTACGTGCTTCCGCGTTTTCACCTACAGGGGCGATACAGTAAATCGTGACTTCAGTTTTATTGACTGAAATTGGGCGAAGTACGCGAATTTGTGAACCGAACTGATCCATCAAATACACATTTGGATAAAGACAAAGGTTACGTGAGCGCTCAATCATCCACTTCGACATTGCTTCGCCAAATTTTTCAGAGTATTCGTCGGCTTTCGGGAAGTTTGGACGGTCTTCTGGATTTGCCCATTGTGTCCAAAGCAGCATGTGACCATTGTCAAAACCGTATGAACCACCGCCTTGTTTGCCCCAAGCGCCTGCGCTCATGGCACGGATGTTGTCACCCGCTTGTTTTTCTTTACGTTGTTGAGTGGTCGCTGCATAGTTCCAGTGCACCGCTGAAACGTGATAACCATCTGCGCCATTTTCAGCAGTGAGTTTCCAGTTGCCTTCATAAGTGTAGGTAGACGCGCCACGTAAAACTTCAAGACCTTGTTCAGACTGATCCACAATCATGTCAATGATTTTGCTGGTTTCGCCTAAGTATTCCTCTAAAGAGGGAACATCTGGATTTAAGCTACCAAACAAGAAACCTTTATAGTTGCCAAAACGTGCAACTTTTTTCAGATCATGTGAACCTTCATGGTTAAAACAGTCTGAATAACCTGCATCTGCGGGATCCTTCACTTTTAAAAGTTTGCCAGAGTTGTTAAATGTCCAACCGTGGAAAGGGCATGTATAGGTTGCTTTATTGCCACGTTTATTACGACAAAGCTGTGCACCACGGTGTGAACAGGCATTGATCATGGCATTGAGTTCACCATTACGGTTACGTGCAATCAGAATAGGCTGACGGCCAATATACGTCGTGTAATAGTCATTGTTATTTGGAATTTGGCTTTCATGTGCCAAGTAAACCCAGTTACCCTCGAAGATATACTTCATTTCTAGGTCAAAAAGGGCTTGATCAGTAAACACTGAACGATGAAGTTTGAATTCGCCTGTTTCAAAGTTGTCGACAAGTAATTCATCGATACGATCGAGATGGCTAGTATTAATAACTGGGATACGTGGCATGTCCGTTCTCCGACTTTCCAAAAGTGAGGAAGTCCCCGAAATGCGACTTTGCAGTGGCTATTTCGGTTCCAAGGGTAATTAAGCGCTAGCGCGACGACGTTCAACTTCAGTTGATGGTGCAGCTGCTTGGTCTTTCACCAGTTCAACATTGAATTGAATGTGTTTGAATGGACCAGTTAAACCACGGCGTGCAATTTCAGCTTCATCGGTAATATCGACAGCGGTAGCCACTAAGCCTTCACGTGTTGCAAATGCAAAGTCATCCCACAGGTATTGGTCACCCTCAATGTTGAATTGGGTGGTTAACTTACGGTAGCCTGGCGCAGAAACGAAATAGTGTACGTGCGAAGGGCGGTTACCGTGACGGCCTAACTTGTTCAATACAAATTGAGTTGTCCCTTCTGGTGGGCAACCATAACCAACAGGCATCGTGGTGAGAGCAACGTATTTACCATCTTGGTCACTCATGATTGAACGACGTAGATTGAAGTCTGATTGTGACTTATCGAAGAAAGAGTAGTTGCCTAAGCTATTGGCATGCCACACTTCAACTTTTGCACCTTCAATAATCTGACCATCAGTGTCAGTCACTGTCCCTTCAATAATTAAAGTCGGAATTTTGCCTTCTTCAGAACCATCATCCATACGCGCAAAACCAACCGATTCAGGTGCGCCAGCCACGTATAAAGGACCTTCTATGGTACGTGGTGTTCCGCCTGTAATGCCTGCTTTGGCATCGGCTTCGTCTGCACGTAAGTCGAGGTAATGCTCAAGACCAAGACCAGCCGCAAGTAAACCAAGTTCGTTGGCTTGACCCGCATCCGTAAAGTATTCAAGACCTTTCCAAACTTCAGTTTGGCTCAAATCTAGATCTTCAATCGCTTGGAATAAGTCACCCAATAAGCGAACCACAATTTGTTGAGTACGCGCGTCTACAGAACCTGTTGCTGTATCCACATTCATTGTTTTGACTAATGCATCAATCTGTTGACGATTCATACTATTGCTCCTTAAGTATGTTTGCTGTGTGGTGGCTAGCTTTATGAATAGGTTGAAAAGCTTAGCTGCCACGTTCCTTGTTAATTTCTTTCACTAGATCATTCATTAGGTTCCAGTGATTAAATTGCATAAAATCTTTTTTCAATTAACGATCATCTTCGCGAATAGACGATGGATGTCGGTTTAAAGGCATCACTTCAATATTCATATACGGGTACAGGGGTAAACCTTGCAAAATGTTGTGTAGCTCTTCATTGCTGTCTACATCAAAAATGCTGATGTTTGAGTACTGACCTGTAATGCGCCAAATATGTCGCCATTTGCCTTGAGCTTGTAGCTCTTGCGAATATGCTTTTTCGACTGCTTTAATTTCACTGGCAGTTTCAGCAGGCATATCCAGTGGAATGTTTACATCCATACGTACGTGAAAAAGCATGTATAACTCCTAAACGGTTAAGACGTCGCTTAAGCGCGGCGCAGCTGATCAATCTTGTTTTCATCCAGTTCAATACCGAGTCCTTTGCCTTGGGGTAAATGCAAGGCGAAGTCAGTGTATTGAAGTGGGTTTTTTAAAATATCTTGGGTTAACAGCAGTGGACCGAATAACTCTGTGCCATAAGCTAAATTTTCAAAAGTCGAGAACAAATGTGCCGAAGCAATCGTGCCGACTGCACCTTCAAGCATCGTTCCGCCATACAAATCTATACCTGCTAAGTTGGCAATCTTTGCGACTTCATGACCTTCGATTAGTCCACCAGACTGAGCCACTTTGACTGCAAAAACAGAGGCCGCATTAGTTTTGGCTAAACGGTAGGCTGAGCTCGGCCCCATGAGCGATTCATCCGCCATAATGGCAAGATCAAAACGTCGGGTTAAACGCTGCATCGCATCAATGTTGTCGATTGCACAGGGTTGTTCAATCAGGTCAACACCACCATTTTGTAGCAGTTGAATGCCTTTAATCGCATCTAGCTCAGACCAGGCACGGTTCACATCAACACGGATAGAAATGTCTGAACCCAATGCTTGTTTAATTGCAAGAACATGTTCAACATCTTCTTCTACACGACGTGAGCCAATTTTAAGTTTGAAAATATTATGGCGTTTCGCCTCAATCATTTTTTGAGCTTCAGCAATATCTTTTTCAGTATCACCAGATGCCAATACCCAGAGCACAGATAAGCTGTCACGTAAACGGCCACCCAACACTTCAGAAAGGGGTAAATCTAAACGTTGTGCTTGGATGTCGAGTAGAGCCGTTTGAATTGCACATTTGGCAAAACGGTTACCATTAATGTTCTTTTTCAAAGCACGCATGGTTTGTGCGATATTTTGAGCTTTAAGGGACTTTAATAAAGGGGCAAAATAAGTTTCAATATTGGTCTTAATACTTTCAGGGCTTTCTTCACCGTAGCCCAGTCCGCCAATCGTTGTTGCTTCACCCCAGCCGACAAAGCCATCTTCAGTGCTGATTTTCACCAATACAAGCGTTTGCGTTTGCATAGTCGCTACCGCCATTTTGTGTGGGCGAATAGTGGGGATTTCGACGAGTAAGGTTTCTATAGATTTATACATCTTAACTCTGCGCAGCCTTGCGTTGTGTACCTGATGTGATATACCTTAAAAGAATAAATATGAACTGTCGAAGATCAAATTAGCATTTTAATATATCTTAAAGGTATTAAGGGTCATGGAATTGAGACACCTCCGCTACTATGTAGCTGTTGTAGAAGAGCAGAGCTTTACCAAAGCTGCTGAAAAATTATTCATAGCACAGCCCCCGCTTAGCCGCCAGATACAGAATCTGGAAGCTGAATTAGGCGTGCAATTATTTGAACGTGGCAGCCGCCCACTCAAGACCACAGAAGCAGGACAATTCTTCTATCAACATGCGGTTAAACTTTTGTCTAATGCTGAAGAAGTCAAAGCTATGACACAGCGTGTAGGCTTGGTTGAAAAAACGGTGACCATGGGCTTTGTGGGATCGTTGTTATATGGGTTATTGCCTAAAATTGTGTATTTATTTCGCCAACAGCAGCCGCATTTAAAAATTGAATTGATTGAAATGAGTACCAAGGATCAAATTCAGGCCTTAAAAGAAGGGCGGATTGATGTTGGCTTTGGACGCTTACGCATTTCCGATCCTGCTGTGCGTCGGGTTTTACTGCGTGAAGAACCGTTGATGTTAGCGGCACATTCTAGCCATCCTTTGACGGCGCAAAAACAAGGCGTGTACCTGTCGGATTTGGTCGATCAAAACTTATTTCTTTATCCAAGTCATCCCAAGCCAAACTTTTCTACCCAAGTCCAAGGGCTGTTTTCAGAATATGGGCTGGAACCTAAACACTTAAAAGAAGTCCGTGAAATACAGTTGGCACTAGGGTTGGTTGCCGCAGGGGAAGGAATTTGTGTGGTTCCAGAAAGTGCACGAACCATTCAACTGCCGCATTTGAACTATATTCCAATCTTAGATGATGCAGCGACTAGCCCCATTTTTCTGGCGATTCGTTCCATGGATGAAAGCGAGGACATTCGTTCATTATTTGATTGTATTTATCAGGTCTATGACCTTGAAGCGATCAAATATGACCGTGCATTTATCTAAGCTTGGGGATTTAAATTCCACGATACTTTGAAAGTCTACATTTTAAAATGAGCCATTACAGCCATCCTTGCGGATGGCTTTTTTTATAGTCATTTTCGCTTGGTTTTGCTTATTTTCTGTCTCTCACTGCAATCATGGCTTATATAAGCTATTTATTTAAAACAATAAAAACCTTAACCGACCTTAAAGGTATAAATATAGAGTTATTCGGTTTTGGACAAGAAAGCTACTTTTGCTGCAATGTGCACAGCAACAAACATTCGCAAGCAGGAGGCTTAAAGTGAATACAAATCCAGTTAACATCAACACGGTGGTCGATGAAGCCAAATTTACGCCCTTTCATTGGAGTGTACTCATTTGGTGTCTACTGATTATTATTTTTGACGGTTATGATTTAGTCATCTATGGTGTGGCGTTGCCACTTCTAATGCAAGAGTGGGGACTCAGTGCAGTACAAGCAGGCTTACTTGCGAGTACAGCTTTGTTTGGCATGATGTTCGGTGCAATGAGCTTTGGGACGTTGTCTGACAAATTGGGCCGTAAAAAGACCATTATGATTTGTGTGGCTATTTTTAGTGGCTTCACCTTTTTAGGCGCATTTGCAAGCAATCCTATTGAGTTTGGTATTTTACGTTTTCTTGCGGGACTTGGCATTGGCGGGGTGATGCCAAACGTGGTCGCACTCATGACTGAATATGCTCCGAAGCGTATTCGTAGCACACTCGTTGCGGTTATGTTCAGTGGTTATGCTATTGGTGGCATGACATCAGCCTTACTGGGTGCATGGTTGGTAACAGACTATGGTTGGAAAATCATGTTCTATATCGCCATCATTCCATTTCTGGCTTTACCTATTCTTTGGAAGTTTTTACCTGAGTCTTTAATGTTCCTGACTAAAAAGGGTGAAACTGAAAAAGTCCGTGAAATTGTGCAAAAAATTGCACCTGAGCAAGCTATTCAGCCTGAAACGACATTTAAGCTCAACGAACCTGTTGCTGGTGATGACGCTCCATTAAAGGCATTGTTCCAACAAGGCCGTACCTTTAGCACCATGATGTTTTGGGTGGCATTCTTTATGTGCTTACTCATGGTCTATGCGCTTGGAAGCTGGTTACCAAAACTAATGATTCAAGCAGGTTATTCGCTTGGTGCAAGTATGATTTTCTTATTTGCTTTAAATATTGGCGGTATGGTTGGAGCGATTGGCGGTGGTGTGCTCGCAGACCGTTTCCACTTAAAACCAGTTTTAACGACGATGTTCACCTTGGGTGCTATTGCACTGATTCTACTCGGTTTCAACAGTCCACAAATAGTGTTGTACGGTTTAATTGCAATTGCAGGCGCAGCAACCATTGGTTCACAAATTCTACTGTATACCTTTGTTGCACAGTTCTATCCAACTGCGGTGCGCTCTACAGGTATGGGCTGGGCTTCAGGCATAGGACGCATTGGCGCAATTGTTGGACCTGTGCTGACAGGTGCATTGTTAACTTTTGAGTTGCCACATCAAATGAATTTTCTCGTGATTGCGATACCTGGTGTAATTGCGGCTTTGGCCGTGTTTATGGTCAACTTAAAAGTATCTGTAGATGGTGAAAAAACCAAGTAAAAACAAGTGTTTGATGCAGTTAAATCGACAGCAAATTAAAGAATACCAAACCCATGAGTCTAGTGCATTAGTAGTAGGCTCATTTCAAAAACTGTGTGAACTGTTAAAATCAATTTGCTTTTTAGAAGTTGTTTTTTAACGCGATTTTTAATGCGATAAAAAGTTTCATTTTAAAGTATTAAAAGAAATGCATTGCGTTAGAAAACAGCGATGAAAAAGAAAGCTAAATATTAAAGAGTAAAAGTCAGGACAGACTTAAATACACAGGACCCGTGTTAAATGAAACAATTTAAGAAGAACGTTTTAGTTGTCACTTTATCGATGTTAAGTAGTGCAGCATTACATGCACAAACCAATACAACGACAGAGATTGAGCAACTTAGAAATGAAATTAATGCGTTAAAACAAATGCTTCAACAGAATACGCAGCAACAACAGCAGCAAGCTGTTCAATTGAGCGCTGTTGAACGCCAAGTGTTGACGACGCCAAAAACGGTTGAAAAAACGGGTTTAGGTTTGACCAAAGGTGGGGCAGAGTTCAACTTATACGGTAATGTTCGAATGGATGCATCGTATCAAGCTGAAGGCGGTAGCAAAGACATGCCTTATAACCAAATCAATAGTGTACCTTTAGAAGGAAATGCTGAAAATAGCGATCGTTTAAGATCAACCCTTTCAGCAACGCGATTAGGTTTGGACTTTAAAGCGCCAGTCGCCGATCAGAACTTAAATGCTAAAATTGAGGTCGACTTTTTAGGCGGTGCAAACCTTGATAATTTACGTATTCGTCATGCGTATTTAAACTATGGTAACTGGTTAATTGGCCAAACGTGGTCAAACTTTGCGACTCCAGACTATATCCCTGAAACGATTGATGCTTTGGCTTATGTGGGTGCTTCAATTAAACGTACACCTCAAGTACGTTATACCCATAAATTCACGCCAAATACTAACTTAGTCGCGGCAGTGGAAGACCCGAAAGATGCCAGCATGAGCCAACGTATGCCTGCATTTACAGGACGACTTAATCATAAGTTTAATGATGCACTTTCAGTCAGTGGGCGTGCAATGGCGCATGAAAAACGTATTCAAAATCAAGAAGAGTGGGCGTATGGCGTAGGTGTTGGTGCCAAATTTGACATCACCCCTGTAACTTCTGTGAAAGCGGACTACTACCATGTCAAAGGTGATAGCAGCTTTGTATCCTTTACAAACCCTGGCGTAGTTGCAACAGGCACAAGTATTGAACAAAGTGAGTTTGACTCAATTACTGTCGGTTTAACACAGAAGTTTAATGACAAATTACGTGGCACTTTGGCTTATGGTTATATGACTTTTGATAAAAATCAGGACTACCTTGATGCTGTAGCTGATGATACCAAAATCAATAAAAACTTATGGCAGGCATGGGGTAATTTATTCTATAGCCCAGTTCAGCCTGTTAGCCTTGGTGTCGAGTATGTCTACGGTGAGCGTGAAGCGTTTGCACCTGCTGCAAATGGTAGTAAGAAAGGTGAAGACAACCGTGTGAATTTGGTTGCGATTTATAACTTCTAATGTTTGAGGCGATAGCACGTTTTCGCTTTGATTTGTATAGATCGAAGTGAAACTTCACACAGAAACCGAAGGATAACCCCTTCGGTTTTTATGTTTTGCTGTCCAATTTGCTCCATACTCACTTTTAAGGAGACTGTGCCCATGTAGTGGAATAGTAGAAGTTTCATCAGAACTTAAGTTATTTGTCACATAAGAATAAGTCATGAAAATAAAGCACATGTGTTGCCATCAACGGGTTACATTATGTGAGGTAAGTAACTGTATATAGAGTACTTGATGACAATAGCATGGATTCTTTTTACGCTTATGGCTGCTTTTATGCAAGCTTGGCGCAATGCTTTTCAAAAGCAACTTAGTGCCACTGTAGATGTTTATGGAGTGACTCTAGCGCGGTTCATCTTTGCTTTACCTTTAGCACTGATTTACATCAGTTGTCTTTACCATGTTCAACCTGTGACAGATTCAGTCCATTTCAATCTCCGTTTTGCTATTTATGTGCTTATTGCTGCGTTAAGCCAAATTGCAGCAACAGCACTAATGGTGCAACTTTTTAAGCAAAAAAATTATGCAATTGGAGTAGGGCTTGCTAAAAGTGAGGCAGTACTTGCCGCAATTATCGCCGTGGTCTTTTTATCCGATCATTTAAGTCTTTTAGGCTGGTTTGGAGTTGCCGTGGGAGGCTTCGCGGTATTTTTACTGTCCAAAGGGCGGAACTTTTCTGATTTTTCCGTACCAACCTTATGTATAGGTATCGGTAGTGGTTTATGTTTTGCCATTACCTCGCTCTTGGTACGTGAGGCCAGTTTAGAACTAACAAATTTACCGTTTATTCACCGTGCAGCTTGGGTGCTTTTAATGGTGATTGGGACACAGTGTTGTTTACTTTTAATGTATTTGGGGATATTTCGCCGTGCAACATTATGGGCTATGTGGCAGCGTATTGGACTTACATTTCGTGTCAGCTTATGTAGTTTTCTGGCGTCACTGGGTTGGTTTAGTGCCATGAGTATGCAGTCAGTGCCCATTGTAAAAACTTTGGGGCAGGTTGAGATTATTTTTAGTATGTTGATTTCAGCCTACTTCTTTAAAGAAAAGCTGGCACGTGCTGAACATCTTGGTATTGTATTGGTGGTGATTGCTGCATTTTTAGTGATTTGGGCTTGAAATCTGATCTTTACACAGCCCCTGTCATTCATTTGTAATGACATTAACCATTCAAAATGTAATGTAACTGCCGTTTTACTAGTCTTCAACTCAAAAAAATAGAGATTAAACCCATGTCTAGGTTTAATCTCCAAAGTGTGTTTTCTCGTGGAGTTTAATTTTTAGGCCGAATTTAGATGTTGATGTAGCAAGCTTCAGATTTTTACTGAAGAAGGTAGTTTTGATCTGCACCGACAAAGAAAATCACACCTATACAAAAAAGCCCACAGTAAATCGCAAACCAGATAATCATGTTTTTAAAAGCTTTATCTGAAATTGAACTATCTGCATATTTTGCTGGTTTTTTTGAGTCTAGATCTTTCATGGTTACTGCACTCAACTGAGGTGATGAGTACATTATGCAAAGCAAACGACTGATGAAACAGATACAAAAACAAGATTAAAAAAATATAACAGATGAAGCAGAATTGCTTAGGGCTGTTATAGTCTAAAACCTGTGAGGACAGTATTTATCAGCGACTTGATTTCAGTTTTTAGAGTCCTAGCACTTAAAAATACAAAGAAAATAAAAATAATCTTATATTTAAAATACCACTCATGAATTTTATACATACTGAATCATTAGAAATGATCATTTCATTCATGGTTTTAATTTTTGTACATTAACTAAAATAGACCTTGTCTGCGTAGAACCAAAGTACTTGAACCTTCAGCATGACGTTTAAGTTTAAAACGATATTTAGAGAGCATTATGAGAAATTTTGAAAATAAAGTGGCTGCGATCACAGGCGCAGGTTCAGGCATTGGGCAGCAGTTGGCGATTCAACTGGCTAAACAAGGTACACATTTGGCACTCAGTGATCTCAATGAACAAGGTTTAGCGGAAACATTAAACCACGTCAAAGATTATCCTGTTTCAGTCACGCTCACAAAACTAGATGTTTCAGACCGTAAGGCTGTAGAGGATTGGGCAAAGCAGTGTCAGCAGGATTTCGGACAGGTCAATTTAGTTTTTAATAATGCAGGAGTCGCGTTAGCGAGTACTGTTGAAGGCTTAAGCTATGAAGATGCCGAGTGGATTTTCAACATCAATTTTTGGGGTGTAGTGTATGGAACCAAAGCTTTTTTACCCTACTTAAAACAAAGTGGATCTGGGCATATTGTGAATATCTCAAGTCTATTTGGACTCACGGCTCAACCTACTCAGAGTGCCTATAATGCGACAAAGTTTGCTGTCCGTGGTTTTACCGAAGCACTGCGTCAAGAGTTAGATTTGCAAGACTGTGGCGTTAGTGCAACTTGTGTTCACCCGGGTGGGATACGTACCAATATTGCCAATAGTGCTCGAATGAGTGACAGTATTCGTGCGCTGGGTATGAACCCAGAGCGTGCTAGCCGTTCTTTCAATAAAATGCTTAAAACCCCGCCAGATGTGGCAGCACAGGCCATTTTAAAGGCTGTAAAAAAAGATGAGCGCCGTGTCTTAATTGGAACAGATGCCAAAATTATCGATCTGGTACAGCGTATTACACCAACAGGCTATACGCAGGCCATGAGCTTTTTGACAGGGAAAAAACGCCGTAAATAAAGACGTATTCACATGAAAGATGATTTTATTGTTTTAACCGAGTATACTAAATCGAGTAATTTTTAAATTAAAAAAAGCTTCGATTTCAATGCTAAAGCATTCCGTTAAATAAAATGATAAGGAGTCCTACATGAGTGGTTCTCATAACCATGATCACAGTCATGTTGAAGTGACTGCAAAAAATGCCAAGAAATTAACCATCGCACTTGCCCTGACGTTTACCTTCTTAATTGTAGAAGTGGTCGCAGGATTTATCACGCAAAGCTTGGCCTTACTGTCCGATGCAGCGCATATGTTTACCGATGCCGCTGCTTTAGCGATTGCTTTAGCAGCCATCAAAATTGGGCAAAAACCTGCCGATGATAAACGTACTTTTGGCTATCAACGGTTTGAAATCTTGGCAGCTTTGTTTAATGCCATGATGTTGTTTGTGGTAGCCATTTACATTTTATATGAAGCCTATCAGCGTTTTAGTCAGCCACCTGAAATTCAAAGCTTGGGTATGTTGGTTGTTGCGGTTCTGGGTTTAATCATTAACCTGATTTCAATGAAGATTTTGGTGTCGAGCAGTCAAGACAGCTTAAATGTGAAAGGGGCTTATCTTGAAGTGCTCAGTGATGCCTTGGGCTCTGTGGGTGTGATCATTGGCGCACTGGTGATTTATTTCACAGGTTGGATGTGGGTAGATACCGTTATTGCGGTGTTGATTGGCTTTTGGGTCTTACCTAGAACTTGGGTGCTACTGAAACAAAGTATCAATATTTTGCTCGAAGGTGTACCAAGTGAAATTGATATCGAATCTTTACGCAATGATTTGCTGGCTTTAGAGGGTGTACAAGGTATTCACCAGCTTAAAGTTTGGGCCATTACCTCTAAGAATGTGCATTTAACAGCGCATTTGATTGCACCCGATGTAGATCAGAGAGCTTTATACCACCAAGCTGTGGAGTTATTGGGGCATGAGCATGGGATTACGCAAGTGACTTTGCAGATTGAAGAAGATGAATGCCATCCACACCAACATGAACATAGTCATTAAAAAAGACTTGACCTTAGACTTAGTCTAGGCTTTACAATAGCGTCACTTTATTTCAGTACGACATTATGCGTTCTACCACGTGGATTAGCGTCTTAGTTGCTTTATTCATGTTCCAAAGTCTTTGGAACGTGGCGGCAGCTTTTTGCGTCCATGAAGAACAAAAAACTCAAGTCGTGACGCAACAAAATTTTCATTTTGGGCATCATCAAACCACCTTGTGTGTGTCTGATGATAAGGCACACCAGCAAAGCAGTGCCGATAGCCATACTCAAACGGCAAATGATCAGTTTGAATTGGGTGAAGACCATCAAGACCATCAAGATCATTTGCCTTCAATGGCACATTTGATTATTCCGAAAGAAATAAACTATCAAATGCCGCTCGCGTTTGAAGTTCGTGAGCGTCCGCAGTTTTTTTGGCACAATGCCTATCAAGCCCCTGATTTATTGGGGCAACATCCTCCTCCTGAACTTTCCCCGCTAATGGTGGGGTAGCCTAAAACATTTCCCACCACTTCTTCTAAAAATTAGTGGGAAAAAACATGTCGAATCAATTTAAGGCGTTTATACGCCAAGCCCTTGCTGTGGGCATAACAACAGCCGCGATGCAATGGAGTTTTGCCGAACCGATCAAGACTTTGGATGAAGCTTTAGCAAAAGTAGAGCGCTATCAAAACCAAAGCGACATTGGGCAACAGCGTCAAAGCATTTCAGAGCTGAACATCAAAAACAGTGGCCTATGGCAAAATCCTAGCTTAAATATCAATCAAGATGGTTTGGGTTCAAATACCAATCAAGAGCTCAGTATTGCCATCAGTCAGCCCTTAGATGTTTTTGGACAGCGTAAGCTTAATCAAAAACTCGCAGAAACAGCGCAGCAACAAGGACAGTTACAACAACAACTGTGGACAGCACAAAGCCAATTGGTGGTGAAATTTGCATGGTCTCAGTTGGCTTTGGCACAAGTTGAAAAATCGCTGTACGCAGCACAACTCAAAGTGAGTCAAAACAATTTAGACAGTGCCAAAAAGCGTTATCAGGCGGGCAGTATTGCTTTGGTTGACTATGAACGTGCGCAAATCGAAAGTTTGGATATGCAGCGCTTATACCAACAAGCGGTACTGTCAGAACAAGTAGCACAGCGTCAACTCTCAAACCTTTGGGGCGAAACCAAAGCCGATATTCAACTCAATGCGACCTCAATGCCATGGCCAGATCAAAGCGATGCCACAGTACAGCGCTATATTGCTGAAGGTTGGTTGGAAAAGCTATATGCACTGAACATTCAACAGTCCAATTTAAACATTGAAAGTTTAAAAGTGCAGGCACGTCCCAATCCGACCTTAAATGTCGGCATGAAACGGAGCCAAGCACCGAATGAAAGTAGCGATACCACATTAGGTGTCGGCGTGGATATTCCGCTGAATATTTTTAACCGTCAGCAATACAGCATTCCGATGGCCCAGCGTCAGCAAAGCCTGTTGAATCAGCAGCAACAGCGTGAGTTAAAACAGCAGATTTTAGATATCGCCAATGCCATGCATGAACTCAAAGGACTAAATAAACAGTTTAGTTCGATGAGTCAACAAACGTCTTTGGCAGAACAAGTGCAAGTCCGCACGCTGCAAGGTTTTAAAGCGGGAAAGCTGTCCATTACCGACATCCAACAAGCCAACTTACAGCTGCAAAGCATACGCCTTGGGCAGTTGCAGTTATTACGTCAAGCTTGGCAGACTGCATTGAGCGCAGAAGCACTCAGCCTAGGTACTAGCTATGAGCAGATCAGTAGTTCAGATGCTTATAGCCAAATCAGTAAAAATTCAATCGCACAAATACAAGACCTCATCCTTGGCGGAGCACAATAATATGCAACTAAAAAACCAATTTGGAAAAATATCACAGCCATTGATGATTGGGCTTTTGCTTCTAGTAACACTCCTTATTGCTATAGGAATTTGGTTTAGCTCAAAAGATAAAACCACCGATGAACATGCGCATGCCGAACATGAAGAATCTGAACATTCGGATGAGCCCGAGGCAGAAAAAGGACATGCCGAGGAAGGTGAAATTCAACTGACGGCACAGCAACTGACAGAGCAAGGCATTCAAATCGCTTCAGCTCAACAAGGCGTGGTGTCTCAAGTTACCGTTCTACCCGGAAAGCTTGTGGTCAATACCGATCAGCAAGCACACATTTCGCCAAACTTTGGTGGGCATGTGGAACAGGTGAATGTTGAACTTGGTCAAAACGTACAAAAAGGACAAACCTTAGCTGTACTGTCTGTCCCTGAACTGATTGATCAACAAGCCAATTTGCGGATGGCTCAAGCCAGTTTGGATTTGGCACGTCAAGATTATCAACGTGAACAGCAGTTATGGTCACAGGGCATTTCTGCCAAGCAAGACTACCAACGGGCAGAAAATGCTTACCGACAAGCGCAGATTACTGTGCAGTCCGCGCAAAGCCGTTTAAACGCCCTAGGGGGAACAGGTGGGGTAAATGGTCGTTTTGCCATTAAAGCACCCATTTCAGGTGTGATTAGCCAAAAAGATATCGTAGTGGGTGAAAACGTACAATTGGCCGATCAACTTTTTGTGATTGAACAATTTAAAGAGTTATGGCTTGAGTTTAATCTGCCTGCTCAGTACTCAGGTCAGTTACAAGCCAATCAGAGTCTGACATTTAAGCCGAATGCTTCTGAACAAAAATATGAAGCCATTATCCAAAGCTTAACCTCTCAAGCCGATGCACAAACAGGACGCTTGGTGGTACGTGCTAAATTAAAAAGCCAAGCGGCTGAACTACGTCCAAATGTTTTGGTGAATATCTTTTTAGACAATACCAGTTCAAAAACAGCACTTCGCGTCCATAAAAGTGCTATTCAAAACATTGAAGGTCAAACTTCGGTATTTGTGGTCGACGCTGAACAAAAAGGACAAGTGCATTTGAAAGCGCAGCCCGTTCAACTTGGGCAAGCTTCAAATGATGTTCAATGGGTGGAAGTGATTTCAGGTCTAACCGCCGGACAACGCTATGTCAGTCAAGGCAGCTTTGTTCTTAAGTCTGAATTAGAAAAAGGCGAGGCTGATCATGCACACTAATCATGATTTACCCAAGCCTGAGGGTTTGTTTGAACGAATTATTCAGTTCTCTATTCAAAATGCAATTTGGGTCATGCTCTTTGTCTGTACATGGATTGCGGTCGGGGTTTATAGCTATCAAAAACTGCCGATTGATGCAGTGCCCGATATTACCAATACGCAAGTACAAATTAATACCCAAGCCAATGGTTTTACCGCATTGGAGGTTGAGCAGCGGATTACCTATCCAATTGAAACTGCAATGGCGGGTATTCCAGATTTACAGCTGACTCGATCTATTTCACGCTATGGTTTGTCCCAAGTCACTATTGTATTTGAGGATGGCACAGACATCTATTGGGCACGTCAGCAGATTAATCAACGGGTGCAAGAGGTCAAAGCGGACTTACCTAGCGATGTTTCCCCAACCATGTCACCAGTTTCGACGGGTTTAGGTGAAATTTATCAATGGGTCATTAAAGCTGAACCGAATGCCAAAAAAGTGGATGGTACGGCTTATAGCGCGATGGACTTGCGGGAGATCCAAGATTGGATCGTTCGTCCACAATTGCAACGTGTTGCGGGGGTTGCCGAGGTCAACAGTATTGGCGGGTTTAATAAAACCTATGTGGTTGCTCCCGACTTAAACCGTATGCAACAGTTGAATATTTCCTTAAGCCAACTACAAACTGCTTTACAGGAAAATAATGAAAACCGTGGCGCTGGTTATATTGAGGAAAATGGTCAGCAGCTCACAGTCCGTGTTCCGGGGACACTCAACAGTCTTGCAGACATTGAAAATACAACGGTTGCCAGCCCAAATGGGAACCCCATTCGTGTCGCGGATATTGCGCAGGTTTCAATTGATCATGACCTCCGAACAGGAGGAGCAACCTATAACGGCGAAGAAACTGTACTCGGCATCGCTATGATGATGATGGGGGAAAATAGTCGAACGGTGTCTAAAGCTGTAGATGCCAAAATTCAGGAGGTGCAAAGCAGTTTACCGCAAGGTGTCACAATAGAAACGGTTTATGACCGCACGACTTTGGTGGAAAAAGCCATTAAAACGGTGCAAAAGAACTTGGTTGAAGGCGCAATCTTGGTGATTGTGATCCTCTTTTTATTCTTAGGTAATATTCGTGCGGCGTTAATTACAGCCTGTGTGATTCCACTGTCTATGCTGTTTACTTTAACGGGTATGGCACAGCAGAACATCAGTGCCAACCTGATGAGTTTAGGGGCATTGGATTTCGGGATTATTGTCGACGGTGCAGTGGTAATTGTTGAAAACTGTATTCGCCGTTTAGCCCATGCCCAGCAGTTACTCAAACGCCCGTTGACTCAGTCGGAACGTTTTAAAGAAGTGTTTTTGGCAGCGCGTCAAGCCCGCCGTCCACTCATTTTTGGTCAGCTGATTATTTTAGTGGTGTATTTACCGATTTTTGCACTGACTGGTGTAGAGGCAAAAATGTTCCACCCAATGGCTTTGACTGTTGTACTTGCACTCGTTGCAGCCATTATTTTGTCGATCAGCTTTGTACCTGCGGCTGTCGCACTTTTTGTCAAAGGTGACATTAAAGAAACTGAAAGCCGTTGGATGCTGTGGCTAAAAGAGCGATATCAGCGAGTATTGGACTGTACCTATCAGTATAAAGCGGTGGTTTTGACCTTCGCACTGTGCTTATTGGTGTTGACGGGATTACTTGCAACACGTATCGGCAGTGAGTTTGCACCGCAACTGAGTGAAGGTGACTTTGCTGTACAGCAACTGCGCTCTCCAAGCACAGGCTTAGAAGAATCACTTCGTATTCAGGAAAATACGGAAAAGCTACTTCTGAAGAAATTCCCTGAAATACAGGCTATTTTTGCGCGAACAGGCACGGCTGAAGTGGCGACCGATGTGATGCCACCGAATATTTCAGATGGTTACGTCATGCTGAAACCCCGTGATGCATGGCCAAATCCAAAAGAAACACTCGATGAACTGCGTAGCCGTATGCAGGCCTATTTAGCAACATTGCCCGGTAACAACAGTGAGTTTTCTCAGCCAATTGAACTGCGTTTCAATGAGTTAATATCGGGTGTACGTAGCGATGTCGGTGTCAAAATCTTTGGCGATGACATGCAAGTATTAAATACGGAAGCTGAAAAAATCAGTAAATTGATTCAACAGGTTTCAGGCAGTACCGCCGTTAAAGTTGAACAAACGTCGGGTTTACCTTTGCTCAATGTTGAAATTGATAAAAGCTTGGCGGCGCAATACGGCCTAAGTGTCAAAACCATACAAGACTATGTATCAGCAAGCATTGGCGGACAAAATGTTGGTGAAATTTTACAGGGTGACCGCCGTTTTGACTTTGTGATTCGACTTAGTGAACAAGACCGTAGTGTCAGTGGGATCGCGCAACTGCCAATACAGCTTCCGAATGGTGGCAGTATTTTACTCACCGATATTGCCACTGTAAAAATGATGGATGGCATCAACCAAGTCAGCCGTGAAAATGGCAAACGTCGTGTGATTGTCACAGCGAATGTGGAAGGGCGCGATTTAGGTTCTTTTGTCACAGAAGTACAAAGTCAGCTTAAACAATACCCACTTCCAAGTGGCTACTGGATTGAATATGGTGGTCAGTTTGAAAATTTGGCCTCGGCACAGGCTCGAATGCAGATTGTGATTCCACTGGCATTATTGACGATCTTTATTTTGCTGATGGCTGTTTTCCATAACATCAAAGAAAGCTTGCTGGTGTTCACGGGTGTTCCATTTGCCCTAACTGGTGGTGTGCTTTTCTTGTGGTTAAGAGACATTCCTTTGTCAATGTCGGCGGGCATTGGTTTCATTGCCTTGTCTGGCGTTGCCGTTTTAAATGGTTTGGTCATGCTGACCTTCATTAAAGAGTTAAGAGGGCAATACCGCTTACATGAAGCCGTTTGGCAGGGAGCGATTTTGCGATTAAGGCCTGTTTTAATGACCGCTTGTGTGGCGTCCTTAGGTTTTGTGCCGATGGCGCTTGCCACAGGCACAGGAGCAGAGGTTCAACGTCCACTGGCGACCGTGGTGATTGGTGGAATTATTTCTTCGACGTTATTGACCTTGGTGCTATTACCAGTGTTGTATCGTTGGATGAATGCAAAAAAAGAAACGAAAGTTTAATCCCTTAATCAGTTGAAGCATGGGGAGGCAAAATAGTCTCCTCATACTTTTTTATACTACTTGATATCAGTCTGATCGCTTTGGAGAGTTAAAAATGGCAAATCTGTTATAGTCTGTTATATTTTTTTCACAAAGAACTGTATCTGTCCTTTCGTATAGGAAACCTTAGAATAATGAATATAGATAGAGCGTTGAGGTATTGAAAATGAACTTTTTACTGAAGAAAAATAGAGCTTGGTTTGTATTCTTTATCATTACTTTATATTCGTTTCTTGGATTTTTTCTTGGATTTATCATTTGGGAATACTTTTTGAAGTAAGTACATAGTAACGCTAAAGAAAACTAAGGCAGCTAATACTTCAAAACTAATCAGAATCTTAATTTTCTGACTACCAGACTCAACTCCTACGAGACAAGTCTGGTTTTTTAAACTTTAAAACTTCCATTGCACCGAGACAGATGCATTTAAAGGATCTCCGGGTTGAATCCACATATCACTATAGCTTGCAACATAGTACGTTTCGTCTAAGAGATTGTGCACATTGAACTGGTAGCGTAGCTGATCTGTTGGCGCATAATAAGCGTTTAGATTCAACAAAGTGTACTCAGGAAAGCTGAAGCCATTATCTGTACTGTGTCCACTACGTTTGCCCACATAGATTGCTGTTGCACCGAGTCCAACTTTGTCCGCATTGGCAAGGGTCCATTCATAGTTGCTACTGATAGAGCCGCTGTGCTTCGGAACATTGCTAAGTCGTGAACCCTTAGCAAGACTTTGGTCTTTTTCCACTTGAGCGTCTGTGTAGCTATAGTTGGCACGTATAGCGAATTGATCATTGAGCTGTGTCTCTAGATCGAGGTCTAGCCCCTTACTTGAGACTTCTCCAGCGGTGATTTGATAGTTACTATCTGTTGGATCTGTGGTTAAAACATTCTCTTTATCCATTTTGAAGAGGGCTAAGCTCAGCAAACTCTGTGAGGTAATCCGATATTTCCCACCAATCTCATAGCTTTTGCCTTTTTCAGGGTTAAACACATCGCCATTTCGGTCCATGCCACTGTTGAGCGCAAAGGATTCTCCATAGTTGACATACCATGACCAACGATCATTCAGTCGGTAATTTAAACCCAAGCGTGGACTGGTTTGTTGTAAATCCTTTGTATTGGATGTACCTGCAAGTTTATTTTGAAAGTCTTGGGTGACGTGATCAAAGCGCGCTCCAAACAGCACACTCCATTGATCATTAAGGAAAATTTGATCTTGTAGATTCAGTGCAAAATAGCGTTGCTGTTCTTTGGTGTTAATGAAAAGTGGAAGCTCGGGTAAGTATTGTCCATAAATAGGAGTATAGATATCAATGCTATTTGGCACGCTACTACTGTGATTTCGACGCAGTTGTAATTGACGATACTTCATCTGCCCAAGTTCTGTGCTCAAAAGTACTTCATGACGGGCCCAGTCTTGTTGGATCGTCCCAAGAACTTCAGTTTGAAAGAGAATGTCATCACTTTTATTGTCACGGTAGCGACGCTGGCGCTCTAATGTGCGTCCATCACTTTCAATACGACGAGGTTCACTGGAAAAGCCTTTGAGCTGAGTATCTTTCACACTGAGAGCATTATTCATTTTCCAGTCATCATTAAACTGATGTGCAAGTCGAAGCTGATAGAAATGATCTTTTTGAATATGATCACCATCATCAGGTTCGCCTGTAAATGTTTTAGGGTCCATCACGAATTGTTTTTGATAACTACTTACACCACGGTCGAAGGTTCCATCTTGTCGGGTAAATTCGCTGTCAAAATCTAATTGGGTTGAATCTGAAATTTCCCATGTGAATTGAGGGGAGAAAAACCAACGCTCACTCTGCACATGATCACGAAAACTTTGGTTATCTTCATGTGCGACCGCAATACGATAAGCCACAGCATCACTGATTGGGGCAGTATGTTCAAAACTAGCACGGTATTTTTCTAAACTATTGGCACGTAAATTCACTTCTGAAGAACGTTCCCATTCAGGCTTTTTAGTGTTGATATTCAGTAGACCGCCAGCTTCCCCGCGGCCATAGAGCGCAGCCATTGGGCCTTTTAAAAAGTCGAGAGATTCAATATTCACCATATCTCGCGGAGCATTGAGTCCACGGTTGACACTCAGACCATTTCTGATGATTTGTGCCCCAATACTTTGTACACGACAAAAAAAGATAACTCATTGAAATAATGGCATAATACTTG
>JACRYN010000067.1_pt1 | contig 28252 bp, 29 predicted proteins | sample 8023231 | NCBI WGS metagenome assembly JACRYN01 (sample SAMN15756473, study PRJNA655841) | gut metagenome | isolation source: fecal sample D84 from domestic dog with diarrhoea | host: Canis lupus familiaris | place: South Africa: Mmabatho, Mahikeng | collected 2019-09
GTAAGCAAAACGCTCTTGCCCCACCACTCGGCACCTCGCCCAGGCTCGGTGTGCCTGTAATCCGCCAGCGTGGTTTAACGGGCGCCTAAGATCAAAAGCAGATCAAGATAAAGAGCGGCTCGCTTCGCATCGTGGTTACCGTTGAGCTAACAGAGTTATGTAGATACCTATGCTGGGATTGCGGTACATCAGTCAACAATGCATTGACTGACACACCGCAATCGCAGGCAAGCCAGCTCACACTTTTTGCTCTGCGGTGCCCTCAATTTTTTCAATCAGCCAAAAAACTGAAAAATTAACTTGCGCACTAAACATTAGCGCTATACATTCGCCTCACCAACTACTTAGCGCGCAAATGTTTAGCGCTAAACATACAGAGGAACGCCCCATGCAAACGCTCTATACCGCAGTAGCCACCGCCACTGGCGGCCGTGATGGTCGCGCCGTTTCCAGCGACAATATCCTCGACGTCAAACTGTCGACTCCCAAGGAGTTGGGTGGCGCCGGTGGCCAGGCCACTAACCCCGAGCAATTGTTTGCTGCCGGCTACTCCGCCTGCTTTATCGGCGCACTGAAATTCGTTGCCAGCCAGACCAAACGCAAAATCCCGGATGACGCTTCGATCACCGCCCACGTTGGCATCGGCCAGATCCCTGGCGGCTTCGGCCTGGATATCGACCTGCATGTCAGCCTGCCGGGCCTGGCCCAGGATGACGCGCAAAGCCTGGTCGACGCCGCGCACCAGGTCTGCCCGTACTCCAACGCCACCCGTGGCAACGTTGATGTGCGCTTGCATGTAACGGTCTGAAAAACAGACGCCCATGAAAAAGCCCGACTCAAAGTCGGGCTTTTTTCGTATCGCCGGGGCCAGAATTACTTCTTGGCGCGACCTTTGTACGAACCACCTTCACGGGTGTCGATCTCGATCATGTCGCCGATTTCGATGAAGTCTGCAACGCTCAGCTCGGTACCGTTCTTCAGTTTGGCAGGCTTCATCACCTTGCCGGAAGTGTCACCGCGAGCGGAACCTTCGGTGTAGTCAACCTGACGCACGATGGTGGTCGGCAGCTCTACGGAAACCAGGCGATCTTCGAAGAAGATAGCTTCGCAGACGTCTTCCATGCCTTCTTCGATGAACGGCAGAACGGCTTCGATATCTTCAGCGTTCAGCTCGTACATGGTGTAGTCGGTAGTGTCCATGAACGTGTAGGTGTCGCCGCTGATGAAGGACAGGGTCGCTTCTTTGCGGTCGAGGATTACGTCGTCCAGTTTGTCATCGGCGCTGTAGACGATCTCGGTCTTGTAACCGGTCAGCAGGTTCTTCAGCTTGGTCTTCATGATTGCGCTGTTACGACCAGACTTGGTGAACTCAGCTTTCTGAACCAGCCAAGGGTCGTTTTCGAGACGGATCACTGTACCGGGTTTCAGTTCTTTACCAGTTTTCATTGCGTATATCCGAAATTTGGATGGGATTGACAAAAATCAAGGTGGCGTATCATATCCAACTTTCATAAAACTGTACCAGCGCCGTCGCAAGATCGGCCTGCAAGCCTTGTTCCAGACACCACTTCTCAGCGTGCTGGGTGACCTCGGGCCAGTGTTCCAGCAGCATTTTCCAGGACTGTGCCATATCGCCATCAGCGTTCCAGGCTTGCCAAAGCGTGACGACGGCAGCCTTGGCGGCCGGTGAAAGTGCAGCAGTGTACAGTTCCAGGAAGGCATCGAGCTTGTCCAGGTGGATGTCTTCGTCCTGGCGGTAAATGTGCCATAGCATTGGCCTCCCCGCCCACTGGGCACGCACGAACGAGTCTTCGCCCCGTACGGCGTTGAATTCGCAGCACCATAGCAATCGGTCATATTGCTCCTGACGCACGAATGCAATGACCTGAACGGTCAGCGCGCCGCGCACCTGAATGTCTCCCGCCGACAAACTGCTCACCCCCAGCCAGCATTGCACATCCCCCAGAATGCGCCCTTCCGGCACCAGCAAGTGCGTCCCACGCCCATCGGCTGCCAGCACGTCCAGCCAGCCGGCCAAGCCATCATTCTCATAGGCAAACAGCGACATCAAACGCGCGCCGGCCGTCGGAGCAACGCCCAGGCTTTGCAGGAACTGTTGCTGCGCGGCGGCGTCCTGTTGAAACGCCTGGCGTCGCTCCAACAAGCCGGCTTCACGCAACAGGCCGCCGGTGCCAGGGCGAAACCCGGGGAAGAAAAAGTATTTCTGCACGCCTTTGTACTTCACCGAAGGCAAGCGATGACAACCCACCACCCAGTCTTCAGCGCTGAGGTAATCCAGGTTCATCCACAATGGCGCACGCTCTCGCTCGGCCATGCAGTCCATGTACTCAGGCGGTAGCTGGCAGGCGAACGCAGCAATAACCACATCGGCCGGGTGCGCGCCTGGCCATTCGGCCGGCCAGTGACGCACTTCGACGCCCTCTTGCCATTGCTGGCCCACCTGCACATCAATGTCCGGGCACATGCGTTCGAAGGCGCGCAGGTCATCGACCCACAAGCGCACGTCACAGCCATGCTCCACCACCAACTGCCGGGCCAAGCGCCAGGTCACGCCGATGTCGCCGTAGTTGTCGACGACACTGCAAAAAATATCCCAGCGGGCTTTCATTCCGGGCTCCATCGATCAAAGGTTCGATTGTCCGCATAAATGCGTGGATGCAGAAGGCTTGATCGCGATTATTCTGCACGGAGGCTGTGCGACAATCACCGTCATGCCGTCAATGCCTGCCAGGAGGCTCTTATGTCTGACCGTCCGTCATCGCTGCTCAAACTCTGCATCGCGATTGCCGCAGGCGTGTGGCTAGGGTTTATCGCCATTGCGCTGACCACCTGGCTGGCGTCTCGCTACCTGTTCCCCCAGAGCCTGGCGCCGGTGGCACAGGCGGTTCAGCAATTGGGCAAACCGGCGATGGTTGAGCCGCAGCCACCGAACCGTCTGTTCGAACAGTACCAACAAAACCTGCAAAAACAGGAACAACAACAGGCCCTGGACCAGGCCCGTAGCAACGCGCGTAACCTGTCCAACCCCAAATGCCAGTTCTGGCTGCAACAAGACCAGAATGCCCCCAATGAAAAGACGCGGGCCAATGTCCTGCAATTCTGCGATTGATGCCAGATACCGCCATGAATAAACACGCCGTGCTCCAGTTGATCCTGGAAAAGCTCACCGTCGACCTCGACATCGTCCAACGCGCCGCGCAGACCGCCTACGAAACCGCGACCCACGAAGAAAACATTGCCGAGAACAAATACGACACCCTCGGCCTGGAGGCTTCGTACCTGGCCACCGGGCAGGCCCGGCGAGTGCAGGAGATCAAGCAATCGCTGGTGCTGTGCCAGCAACTGCAGCTACGTGCATACGATGATCGACGCGGGATAGAGATCGGCACGCTGGTGGGCCTGGAAGACGAGGACGGTCGTCAGCAATGGCTGTTCCTGGCGCCGGATGCAGCGGGTTTGAAAGTGGATGTGGTCGGGCAACCGGTGACCGTCATCACGCCGCGCTCGCCGTTGGGCAAAGGCCTGTTGGGCAAGCGTATCGATGAAGAGGTGGAGATTCTGGTGGCCGGCGCTCGGCAGCACTTTACGGTTACCGAGGCCAGATAACCTACACCCCTGTAGGAGCGAGCTTGCTCGCGAAGAAACGCAAGGGCGCTGCATGCTACCTGGCGCCCCGCGTTAACGTTGGCGATCTTCGCGAGCAAGCTCGCTCCTACAGGGTCATCGCGGTCAGTGGACGGGCAATTCAACGCCGTCGAACAACTCTTCCAGCTCTTGCTTGTTGTGGCACTGGATCGCCTTGGCCATCACTTCACGGGTCAGGTGCGGTGCGAACTTCTCGATGAAGTCGCACATGAAGCCGCGCAGGAAGGTGCCGCGGCGGAAACCGATCTTGGTCACGCTGGACTCGAACAGTTCGCTGGCATCCAGCACCACCAGGTCTTTGTCCAGGTTGGTGTCGACCGCCATCTTGGCGACGATCCCGACGCCCAGGCCCAGGCGAACATAGGTCTTGATCACGTCGGCATCGGCAGCGGTGAACACCACCTTGGGCGTGAGGCCGCGATGGCTGAACGCTTCGTCGAGCTTGGAACGGCCGGTAAAGCCGAACACGTAGGTCACGATCGGGTATTCAGCCAAGGCTTCCAGGGTCAGCTTCGGCAGCTTGGCCAAAGGGTGCCCCTGGGGCACAACCACGCAGCGGTTCCAACGGTAGCAGGGCATCATTACCAGGTCGCCGAACAATTCCAGGGCCTCGGTGGCGATGGCAAAATCGACGGTGCCGTCAGCGGCCATTTCGGCAATCTGCATCGGCGAACCCTGGTGCATGTGCAGCGCTACGTCCGGGTATTGCTTGATGAAATCACGGATCACCGGCGGCAATGCATAGCGCGCCTGGGTGTGAGTGGTGGCGATCGACAAGGTGCCTTTCTTCTCGTTGGAGAACTCCTGGGCGATCTGCTTGATGCTTTCGACTTTACGCAGGATCTCGCCGGCGGTGGTGATGATGCGCTCGCCGGCTGGAGTGACGCGGGTCAAGTGTTTGCCGCTGCGTGCGAAGACTTCGACGCCCAACTCGTCTTCGAGCAGGCGGATCTGCTTGCTGATACCAGGCTGCGAGGTATAGAGGCTTTGAGCGGTAGCGGAAACGTTGAGGTCGTGGTGCGCCACTTCCCAGATGTAGCGCAGTTGTTGAAGCTTCATATGAATCCCTCAAAGCAGATAGACGCCACGGGTATCAGCGACGGTATATAACTATATTAAAGGTTTAACGGATAAATCTAGAACTTTTTATCGTTTTTACCGATCAACTATCGTCACTGCGCCGACGCTGCAGCGACGGCACCAGGTAAACCGGCACCGGGGACAACTGCAACACCCGTGCGGCGGTACGCCCAAGGGGGACGGCCACGCCGGTTGCCTGGCTATGACTGCCTACGACCAGCAAGTCGACGGACAGTTTTCGCAACTGGTCGAGAATCACCTCGCAAGGGTCCCCCTGGATAACCTTGACCGAGCGAATCCATTGCAGGTCCTGCTCCCCTTCCTCCCACTCCTCGCGAAAGCTGTCCAGCACGCGCTGTTCAATCGTCGCCATCACCGTGCTCAGCCCCTTGCTCTGCCATTCGCTCAAGGCGGTTTCATCAAGGTAGCTCTGCAACACCGATTCGGCGAACAAGCCAATGGGCTCGACCACGTGGATCACATACAGGTCAGCCTTGAACGTTCGCGCCAGCGCCACTGCATGTTGCATCACATAGGGTGCATACAGACCGAGGTCCGTGGCAAACAGCATCGAGCGAATCATAAAACCTCCTGGACTGCCAGGATGGCGGGAATTGAATGAGCTTAGCAGCTAGCTCTCGGTCTGGATTCTCAACTCATTGCTGATGCCATGGGGCACGTGCCCGGTGGCCACTACCTCCCTGGCTTTCTCGCAATGGCCGGCCTGGTCATCGAAAAACACATCGGCGGCAAAGGCTTCCAGAAACGCGGATTTTTCCAGGCCACCGAGGAACAGCGACTCGTCCAGGCGGATATCCCACTCGCGCAACGTGCGGATCACGCGTTCATGGGACGGTGCCGAACGTGCGGTGACCAACGCGGTACGGATCGGGCAGGCCTCATCGGCAAACTCGCGTTGCAACAGGTTCAGTGCCGCCAGGAAGCCCTTGAACGGACCGCCGTGCAAAGGCTGGCGCGCCGACTCTCGCTCGCTGGCCTGGAAGGCTGCCAGCCCGCCGGCCTGGTAGACACGCTCGGACTCATCGGAGAACAGCACGGCATCGCCATCGAATGCGATGCGCAGCTCTTCGCTGGAAGCGCGGCGCGGGCCGCCGGACAAAATCGTCGCGGCCGCAAACCCGGCATCGAGGGCACTGCGCACATCTTCAGCATGGGTGGAGAGAAACAGATGACAACCGAAGGCGGCCAAATAGGGATAGGGACTACGCCCGCCTACGAAAGCGGCGCGGGAAATATCCAGGCCGTAATGCTGGATCGAGTTGAACACCCGCAGCCCGGTATCGGCACTGTTGCGCGACACCAACACCACCTCGACCCGCGCACGCCCCAGGCTGGCATTCAGGCTCAGCAGCTTCTTGACCAGCGGGAAGGCATCGCCAGGCTCGAGGGTTTCTTCCTCGTGCTCGATCTGGTATTTGCGGTAAGCCTCGACCCCTTCAGCCAGATAAACCTTGTGGCTGTCACTCAGGTCGAACAGCGCTCGTGAGGAAATCGCCAGCACCAGTTTGTCAGCCAATCCCTTCACCATGGTAGTTCCCCCCAATCAGCGGTTGTGCCGATCAATAAAACTCAAGGCCTGATAGAGCGCCTGCATGCGTGGCAGTTCGCAACCGGCCGCTTTGGCAGCGGCCAAGGGGCGGGCGTAGATGGCCGCCAGCTCCAGCGGCCGCTTGTGCAGATGGTCGTGGTACATGCTGGGCAGGTAGTCGTCCATGGTTTCTGTCATGGCGAACATCTGCCCAGCGTAACTGGCAGGAATTTCATGCCCGCAGGCATGAGCGCCCTGCACCACCTCGGCCATCAGCGCCTGGATCAACTCGCGGCTGGACTCATCGGCCATCATGGCCGTGGTGCCCGTGCCCAGCAACACAGAGAGGCCGTTGAACGGCACGTTCCAGACCAGCTTGTGCCAACGCGCCAGATGCACATTGGCCATGGCCTGGGACTCGATGCCAGCTTGATGAAACAGCCCGGCACCGGCTTCGACAATCGCCTGTTGCTGCACCTCGTCGTTGGCCGCCGCGCCACTGTGATAGCCCAGGTTGACCCGGCCCAGCGCCTGATGCTCGACCACACCGGGGGCCGAGCGATGCACACCGATGTAGCACAGGCCGCCCAACAGATGCAGCGACGGCGGCAGGTGTTCACGCAGGCTGTCTTCCACATCGAGGCCGTTTTGCAAGAGCACCACTTTGGCGTCCGGCGCCGCCACCTGGGCGATGGTTGGCGCCAGGTCCACATTGCCGGTGGACTTGGTGCCCACCAGTAGCCAGTCGCACGGCGGCATGTCGGCGGCGCTGGCATAGGCCTGCACCGGATGCAGGTGCAGTTGCCCATGCACCGTACTGTTGACGTGCAGGCCATGCCTGCTCACCGCGGCATATTCGCTGCGCAACAGGAAATGCACATCGAAGCCGGCACGCGCCAGCATCAGTCCGTAGTAACCACCAATGGCACCGGTACCGATAATGCCAATGCGTGGCGACGGGGCTGCAACTGCTGTCATGGCAAATCCTCTGGTATTCGATTGAGCGCCTGGTTTACGCATTCGGCGAGGTCGGATGCTGTAAGACGTGCCTGTAATTGCCCAAGGAATTGACCCTCGCACACCAAGAACAACGCCGGCAAATGAAAGATCTGGTAGCGTTCCACCGCACCGCCGTTGTGCCCGGCATCCACCCAGCACACGCGGTCCACCGGCAAGTGCCAGCCAGGCAACTGCTGGCGTGCCCAGCGGCAACTGGCACAACCGACACTGGTGAACACTACCAGCGAAATACCTGGCAATCCCAGCAATTGCTGGTCAATATCCAGGTCGGTCAATTCCAGTTCCTTCACTATACTGCTGCCATTGCCGTCAACTGGACGGCGCTCGGAGTCCGTGTACATGGGTCGTTTTTTACCTCACCCTGATGATGTCGCTGTCGAGTTGATCCAACGTCCCTCTCCCGCCCTGCCCCGCCAACGCCTGCATACTATCGGCCGCGGCGGCGTCGCCTGCAATTGGCCACGTGCCTGGCGCGCCGGCACGGCGGTTGATCTGCATATCCCTTCCCTGGGGCCCAGCGCCCGTTATCCGGGCTATGTCGCCTGGTGCCGCAAAGTCGAACAGGGCTATCGCATCGGTATTTGCTTTACCGATGAACACGCCTTGTTCGGTGCGCGAATGGGTGAGCAAGTGTGCCAGATCGAGCGTTACTGCCGCCTGCACGAAGATGCCGAGCCAACGCCTGCGCAACTTGAAGCCATGGCCCGTGACTGGGTGTCGCGCCATGCTGGCGAGTTCTCCCATGAGGCGATTGTGTAGCCAGCGCTGGATTAAACCGGGCTTTGCCCATTGTCGCGGGCCCGTGTTACGCGCTAAGGTTCCTCCCCCCTGCATTCAAATCATGCTGTGCCCGCCGCACGGGGATAGCTGGCGGCCGGCACCCGTGACCCTGGCGAGTAACACGATGGCTGATTTACCGATCAATGACCTTAACGTTGAATCCAACGAGACCCTGATCACCCCCGATCAGCTCAAGCGCGAAATCCCCCTGAGCGACGCTGCCCTGCAGACCGTCACCAAGGGCCGCGAAGTCATCCGTGACATTCTCGACGGCACCGACCACCGCCTGTTCGTGGTGATCGGGCCCTGCTCTATCCACGACCTCAAGGCCGCCCACGAATATGCCGAGCGCCTCAAGGTGCTGGCGGCAGAGGTGTCCGACACCTTGTACCTGGTCATGCGCGTGTATTTCGAGAAACCGCGTACCACCGTCGGCTGGAAAGGCTTGATCAACGACCCATACCTGGACGACTCCTTCAAAATCCAGGATGGCTTGCACATCGGTCGCAAGCTGCTGCTGGACCTGGCTGAAATGGGCCTGCCCACCGCAACCGAAGCCCTCGACCCGATCTCCCCGCAATACCTGCAGGACCTGATCAGCTGGTCGGCCATCGGCGCACGTACCACCGAATCCCAGACCCACCGCGAAATGGCGTCCGGCCTGTCCTCGGCCGTAGGCTTCAAGAACGGCACCGACGGCGGCCTGACCGTGGCGATCAATGCGCTGCAATCAGTCTCCAGCCCTCACCGTTTCCTGGGTATCAACCAGGAAGGCGGCGTGTCCATCGTGACGACCAAGGGCAACGCCTACGGTCACGTGGTGCTGCGTGGCGGCAATGGCAAGCCCAACTATGACTCGGTCAGCGTCGCATTGTGCGAACAGGCACTGAACAAGGCCAAGATCAAGCCAAACATCATGGTTGACTGCAGCCACGCCAACTCCAACAAAGACCCGGCGTTGCAGCCGCTGGTGATGGAGAACGTTGCCAACCAGATCCTGGAGGGCAACCAGTCGATCATCGGCTTGATGGTCGAGAGCCATTTGAACTGGGGTTGCCAGGCAATTCCAAAAGACTTGGCCGATTTGCAATACGGCGTGTCGATCACCGATGCCTGCATCGACTGGTCGGCCACTGAGACCACCCTGCGCAGCATGCATGCCAAACTCAAGGACGTGTTGCCCCAGCGCAAACGCACCTGAGCCAATACCTGTTTCGCGCACACAAAAACGCCGGGCCAAGCCCGGCGTTTTTTATTGGCAACTGGTCAGTTACAACTTCGCAGCATGGCGCTGGTGGCGCTCCATATAGCGTTCGACATAGGAGCATGAGGGGATCACCGTGTAGCCAGCCTCTTCGGCAAACTTCAAGGCTTCCTCGGTCAATGCAGCCGCAATGCCTCGCCCCCGCAGTGCGTTGGGCACGAAGGTGCGATAGATATCCAGGGTCTGCTTCCCGAGGTCCATGTAGGTCAGGTAGGCACGATGACCGTCCACATTGGTCTCGAACTGATGACCAGCCTGGTCATGGTGGATGGACAACGCCTCGCTCATCACTACTCCTCGCGGGTCTGAATTAACGACCCTACCTTACCGATGTTTTTCCGGCGAAGGAACATCTACGCCACCCCGTGCCGGTTTCGACAGCGAGAAAACCGTGAGCGCTCACAACCAGCACATAGGGAATAGTAGGCACCAATCCTGAAATTGCTCAAGGCGCACTCGTCATCCCCTGCCGCTGGTGGATATAGAAAGGGCCTCGATCAACCGGTGACCGATAGCCTGAACATTGCCGGCAGTTGAACCTTGAGACGAACTGGCGCACTTAAAGTCACCTCTAGATGCGCGAAAGATGCCTTGCGCAGTAAAGCCAAGCGCAACCAAAGTGCCCCGCTTCGTTATATAAAATTTCATCTGTTTACAAGGCTTAACACATGCGGGCCGGCCCTTTCAGCCTGGATCCAATGTTCGTCGAGGTGCAAAAATCTGGACAGTTTTCATACAGACCGCCAAAAGATTAGCCAAAATAGATTCAGCACAAGAATTTTTTTTGCTTCTTGCGCAACGTCAGTTTACTTACTACAAGTAATGGGTAGTATGTACGCCGGCTATTAGCTCACTCTGAGAAAGTAGCCATTAAATTGAAAGTCCTTGAAGGGGAACACGATGAACAACGTTCTGAAATTCTCTGCTCTGGCTCTGGCCGCAGTTCTGGCTACCGGTTGCAGCAGCGTCTCCAAAGAAACCGAAGCTCGTCTGACTGCAACTGAAGACGCAGCAGCTCGCTCCCAGGCCCGTGCAGACGAAGCCTACCGTAAAGCTGATGAAGCTCTGGCTGCTGCTCAAAAAGCACAACAGACTGCTGACGAAGCTAACGAGCGCGCTCTGCGCATGCTTGAAAAAGCAAGCCGCAAGTAATAATCCTTCGGGGTTGTTATCAAGCCGATCCATTTATGGGTCGGCTTTTTTTTGCCTTTGATTTGGCATGTGGGAGCGGGCTTGCTCGCGAAAGCGGTGGATCAGTCAACATCAATGTTTGCTGGGCCGACGTCTTCGCGAGCAAGCCCGCTCCCACAGGGATATTCGCTCAGGCTTATTATTGAAGATCGAGCGGGGTGCTGGACGCCACAGGTGCGCCGCCTGGCACTCCAATTTCAGTCGGCAAGCCATCCTCGGCGGCGACCACATCACGCACCTGGTCCCAGTTGACGCGCAGGTTATTGGACAGGTCTTCGCGCTTGAGCAACGCATTGATGACAGCGGTGTGCTTGTCGACCACCGATGGCGTACCGTCATCGTTCAACGGCGTGTGAGCCTCAAGGTAAACCTTGCCACCACTGCTGCCGAACTTGTACGCGTCATTGATGATGCGCACTGACGTGCCTACCGGCACCATGCCCGCCATTTCCAACACGTTGTTATTGAACATGCGGAAGCAGCCGTGGCTGGTGCGCGTGCCGATACCAAACTTCATGTTGGAGCCGTGAATCAGGTAACCCGGCGTGCCCAGGGTGAACTTGAAGGGCCCCAGCGGGTTGTCCGGGCCGGCAGGCACCACGTTGGGCAGCGGGTCACCGTTGGCGGCGTGTTCGGCCTTGATCGAGGCCGGTGGCGTCCAGGTCGGGTTCGGCGTCTTGGCGATGATACTGGTATGGGCGATCGGCGAACCCCAGCCTTCCCGGCCAATGCCCAGGGGGAAGGTATAGACGACGTTTTGGCCTTTTGGATAGTAGTAGAGCCGGTATTCCGCCAGGTTGATCACAATGCCTTCCCGCGGCCCGGGCGGCAGGATAAAGCGTGTCGGCAGCACAATCTCGGTGCCCGCCCCCGGCAACCAGGCATCGACACCCGGGTTGGCCGCAACCATTTCCGAATAGCCCAGGTCGTAGGTGGTGCCAAGGTCGGCAAAGGTGTCTTCGTACTTGGCCTTGATCACTTGGACCTGGCCAACAATGTCCTCACCGGGCGGCGGCAAGGGCAACTGCAAGGCCGCCGCCGAACCCGCCGCACAAAGCGCAGCAAGAGACAGGCAGCAGGTGACGACGGAAAGGCGCGACAACATCCGGAAAATCCTTCGCAAGACGACGGGTGGGGAAAAATTGATTGTATACGGCTTCGCAGTGCCAAGCTTCAAGCTGTTTTACAGCTCGAAGCGCAGCTCCGGCCAGATCGGCGGAGTGCCGCGCTTTTGCGATTCGAGAATTGCCCGGCATAACGGGCAGAGTCGCTGGTCTTGGAAAATCGAGCGGTTGACCGATGACCAGCGTGGCTGTGCCGGCAATAGAGTGCCGCAGAGCGTGCGATCGATCGAGCCGCCCAGTTCCAATTGACGCGCCACCAAATGCACCCGCACTTCCTGGCAGGCGAACAGGTCCAGCTGCTCGTCCGGCTCGATCAGTTGGTAGTTAAACAGGGACCAGGCAGGGCGCGACATCGAGGGCTCCAAATCGGGGGGGCGCCACCTTAGCCGAAAGCCTGCCGGTAGAAAAGCGTCATAACAGCGGTTTTAGCGTTGGCCAGACATTTTCCAGCAACTTGTCTTGCGCCGCGACTGCCGGGTGTAGCCCGTCAGCCTGCATCAACTCCGGATGGCCACCCACGCCCTCGAGGAAAAACGGCACAAACGGCACCTTTTCTTTCTGTGCCACATCACCGAATACCTTGGCAAAGGCTTCGACATAGCGCTTGCCGTAATTGGGCGGAATCTGCATGCCCAACAGCAGCACCTTGGCGCCGCTGTCCCGGGACTGCTGGATCATCGAAGCAAGATTTTGTTGCAATTGCGCAGGCGGCTGGCCGCGCAACCCATCGTTGCCACCCAACTCGATCACCACAACGTCGGGTTTGTGCGTTGCAAGCGCCGCGGGCAGCCGCGCGAGGCCTCCCGCGCTGGTGTCGCCACTGATGGAAGCATTGACCACTTTATCGTCAAAACCCTCCTGCTTGAGCCGTTGCTCCAGCAACGCAACCCACCCTTTGCGGGTATCCAGGCCGAAACCGGCACTGATACTATCGCCAACGATCAGGACTGTACCCGCCGCTGCGTTCTGGGCCATGCACATCAAGGCCAGGCCAGCACTCAAAAACCACACTCGCATCGGATTCTCCATGGGCGCAAGCATTCTCACCGCGCGAAACCTTAGCAAAGTGGTTCCCAGCGCGGAAGGTGAACTGACTATCCTGCACGAACTGAGCCTGGAACTGAACAAGGGCGATAGCCTGGCTATCGTCGGTAGCTCCGGTTCCGGCAAATCCACGCTACTGGGCCTGCTGGCCGGCCTCGACTTGCCCAGCAGCGGCGAAGTCACCCTGGCCGGGCAAGCCCTGAGCACCCTCGACGAAGACCAGCGCGCACGCATCCGTGCCGAACATGTGGGCTTCGTATTCCAATCCTTCCAATTGCTCGACAGCTTGAATGCACTGGAAAACGTGATGCTGCCGCTGGAGCTGGACGGTCGCCAGGACGCCCGCGAGCGAGCCAAACACCTGCTGGAGCGCGTAGGCCTGGGCCAGCGCCTGACCCACTCGCCCCGTCAGCTGTCCGGTGGCGAACAACAACGCGTGGCGATAGCCCGCGCGTTTGCCGCCGAACCGGACGTGCTGTTTGCCGACGAGCCCACCGGCAACCTCGACAGCCACACTGGCGAGCGCATCAGCGATCTGCTGTTCGAGTTGAATAAAGAGAGCGGTACGACCCTGGTACTGGTCACCCACGACGAGCGCCTGGCCCACCGTTGCCGACGCCTGATCCGCCTTGAAGCCGGCCTGATGGTCGCGCCCCTGGAGCCTTGATGGCACGTTTGCCGCTATTGCGTCTGTTCAGCCTTGCCATGCGTCAGTTACTGCGCGATGCCCGCGCCGGCGAATTGCGCGTGCTGTTCTTTGCCCTGCTGGTGGCCGTGGCTGCCAGCACCGCCATCGGCTACTTTGGTGCACGCCTCAACGGCGCCATGCTGCTGCGCGCCACCGAATTCCTCGGCGCCGACCTGGTGCTCGAAGGCAGCTCGCCGGCCCGGCCCGAGCAAATCAAATCCGGGACCGAACTGGGCCTGGATCACGCTCGTATCGTGGAGTTCTCCAGCGTTATCGCCACCGATAATGGCATCCAGCTCTCCAGCATCAAGGCGGTCAACGAGCAGTACCCCTTGCGCGGCGAGCTTAAAAGCAGCACCGAGCCATTCGGTACGCAAACCCCTGGCGGTGGTCCCAAACCCGGTGACGCCTGGGTGGAAGCACGATTGCTGACGGCGCTGGGCCTGAAAATCGGCGACAGCATCGATGTCGGCATGAAGACCCTGCGCCTGGCGCGCATCCTGACCTACGAGCCCGACCGGGCCGGGAACTTCTACAGCCTCACGCCCAGGGTCATGATCAACCTGGCGGACCTGGACGCCACCGGTGTCGTCCAGCCAGGCAGCCGTGTGAGCTACCGCGAACTATGGCGTGCGCCACAAGGCAGCACTGCGCTGCAAACCTATCGCGACCTGGTCAAACCGGGCCTGGCTGCCAACCAGCGGCTGCAGGACTCCCGAGATGGCAACCAGCAAATCGGCGGCGCGCTGGGCAAGGCCGAACGTTACCTGAACATGGCCAGCCTGGTGGCCGTGCTGCTGGCTGGCGTGGCCGTGGCGCTGTCGGCCAACCGCTTCGCCAGTCGACGTTTCGATGCCAGCGCGTTGTTGCGCTGCCTGGGCCTGTCGCGCCGTGAAGCCATGCTGCTGTTCAGCCTGCAACTGAGCGTGCTGGGCTTGCTGGCGAGCCTGGCCGGCGTCCTGCTCGGCTGGCTGGCGCAATTTGGCTTGTTCTACTTCCTGCACGACCTGTTGCCCGCCGACGTACCGCCAGGCGGGTTGCTGCCGGCTGTTGCCGGGATCGGCACCGGGCTGGTCGCCCTCGCCGGCTTCGCCCTCCCACCGCTGGCCGCACTGGGCCGGGTACCGCCGCTGCGGGTATTGCGCCGCGATTTGCTGCCTATTCCTTCAAGTACTTGGATGGTCTACGGTGCGGCACTGTTTGCCTTGGGCCTGATCATGTGGCGCCTGAGCCTGGACCTGGTATTGACCTTCGCATTACTCGGCGGCGGTGTAGTCGCTGCGCTGCTCCTGGGTGGCTTGCTGCTGTTGTTGCTACAGAACCTGCGGCGGTTACTGGCTCGCGCCTCCCTGCCATGGCGCCTGGGCCTGGGCCAATTGTTGCGTCACCCGTTGGCGGCAGCGGGCCAATCCCTGGCCTTTGGCTTGATCCTGTTGTCCATGGGGTTGATCGCGCTGTTGCGGGGCGAATTGCTCGACACCTGGCAAAACCAGTTGCCCAAGGATGCGCCCAACTACTTCGCCCTGAATATCCTGCCAGCCGACAAGGACGCCTTTGGCGCCCGCCTGCTGGACGTCCAGGCACAAGCAGCGCCGCTCTACCCGGTGGTGCCAGGGCGCCTGATCAGCATCAATGGCGAACCCGTGCAGGAGATTGTCAGCAAGGACTCCAGTGGCGACCGTGCCACTCAACGTGACCTGAGCCTGACTTGGGCGGACGACTTGCCAGCGGGTAACGTCCTGACGGCAGGTACCTGGTGGTCGGCGCAACCCACTGACGGGGTTCCTGGCGTGTCGGTGGAAGCCAAAGTGGCCGAGAGCTTGAAGCTCAAGCTCAACGACCATCTGTTGTTCACCATCGGCGGGGAAAACCGTGAAGCGCGGGTCACCAGCCTGCGCACCATCAACTGGGATAACTTCCAGCCCAACTTCTTCATGATTTTCCAACCGGGCACTTTGAAGGATCTGCCCGCGACCTACCTCACCAGCTTCTACTTGGCTCCCGGCCATGACCAACAGATCGTCGACCTGTCACGGGCCTTCCCGGCGGTCACTATCCTGCAGGTCGAGGCCCTGCTGGAGCAGTTGCGCAGCATCCTTGCCCAAGTAACGCTGGCAGTCGAATACGTGCTGTTGTTTGTCCTCGCGTCGGGCATGGCGGTGTTGTTCTCTGGCCTGCAGGCCACCCTGGATGAACGAATCCGCCAAGGTGCATTGCTACGCGCCTTGGGTGCCGAGCGTAAGTTGCTGGTCAAGGCCCGACGCATTGAGTTCGGCCTGCTGGGCGCCGTCAGTGGCTTGTTGGCGGCACTGGGCACCGAACTGGTGACCTGGGTGCTGTACCGCTATGCATTTGACCTGGCGTGGCACCCCCACCCGTGGTTGTTACTGCTGCCCGTAATCGGTGCCTTGCTGATTGGCGCTGCCGGGGTATTCGGCACGCGCCGCGCACTGAATGCCAGCCCGCTGACCGTTCTGCGCGAAAGCTGACCCCCGATGGCGCGTACTCTACCAAGGGTACGTGCCATCAGGCCGGCTTTACATATTCGATCTTGGTGATCCACCAGCACACCTCTCCGCCTGGGGTCTGTACGACTGCCTCGTCATCCACCTCCTTGCGCAGCAGGGCCCGTGCCATGGGTGAGTCGATGGAGATGTAATCCATACGGTCGTAGATCTCGTCATAACCCACGATGCGAAAACGCTTGGCCTCGCCCTGTTCGTTTTCGATTTCGACCCATGCGCCGAAAAACACCTTTCCCTCCTGCTCGGGCATGTACTCCACCACCCGCATGTCTTCCAGGCGTTTGCGCAGGTAACGCACCCGTCGGTCGATCTCGCGCAGCAGCTTCTTGTTGTACTGGTAATCGGCGTTTTCACTGCGATCTCCCAGGGAGGCTGCCCAGGTCACTTTACGCGTGGTATCCGGACGTTTTTCACGCCATAGGTAATCCAGCTCTTTTTTCAGCGCTTCATGACCCTCTTTGGTAATCAGCTTGGTACTCAAACGCTCACATCCCCAGGCAATGTCTAATGGTGCCGATACGCCAGGGCATCATGCCCAGGCAGCGGCTGGCTGGGACTGATGATAAATGAACCCTGGAAAGTATCCAGGCCGGCGCCCCCTGTAACCTCACCCATGGCCCTCCAGGACTTGATCCAACTCAAGCAGCATGCCCTGCATGCGCTGGCGCATGCCGGACAGCTGCAACATCATCATTGTCAGTTTTTCGGCTTTCTGACTGACCTCCAACCCCTGCTTCTGCAAATAGGTATGGCGCTGCTCAAGTTCACGGCCTTTTTCATCCAGTTGGCTCTGCTGCTGTTGCAGGGACGCCTGCCACTGTTCAAGCATCTGCTCTTTCTCGAGGACGGCGCATTTTTTTTGCGTCAACTCTTGGGCGACCTTGGCCAGATTGCTCAGCGCGCTGTCCATTTCAAGCAAAGAGGTATGCTCCAGGTGGGCAGGCGGGTCCAAGTGGTCGGGCTCGGGTGGCTCCAGCCGCAGGTTGTTTGGCTCAAACTGGCTGTCATTTTGTTCATCCGGGACAGGCGGCGCACTGGTCTTGACCTGCAACTGCGGTATCGCGGCCAGCGACTGCGCCGGCTCTTCAAAGGTGTCTTCATCCACAGGCTGCGGCACAGCCGTGGGTGCGCGCGGATTTCGGGGCGGCGCAACCATTTGCGACGAAAAGCGAATGGACGGCACGATCACTGCGCTGCTTTCGATCGCAGGCAACGCCGGCGCAGACATACCCAAGGTGATCACCTTCATGACCAATGTCTTCTTGATGATCACCGAGTGATGATCCTCGGGCCTGGCAGGCGGCAGCCGGCAGCCCTTCAAGTCAATAAAGTGAAAGGGAACCTCAGCGTCGCCAATCGAGCTTGCCTTCGAACCTGACGCGGCCGCCATCATCAGGATCTGCTTGAAGACCTGCATCGCTGATTGCAGGTCCTCTTTTGAATCAACCCCCCCCAGAAAATAGCGTTCGAGCTTTTTACGTAATACCGCGATATAGACCCGGGAGTGACCGGGTTCGGTCTCCTCATCCAGGCTATACACGAGAAAGTTGGACCCGGTTTGCGTGACAGCGAACCCACACAGCAACGCGCCGTTAACGGGCGCGTCTTCGTCGTTACGTTCAAGAACAAGAGTACGTAGAAGCATCATGGCAATCAGACCTCATTACAAAAGAAAAAACCTTATATAAACACCAGATAAACATCCGAGCTTTAATAAGTCTTCCAAACAAAACAATTGTTTCAGCGAATTATCGAGCCGAACGTAGGATTCTTCTTATTAGTTACGTCTCGCGTTCCCAAGCCACTTTATTGAACGTACCCTTTTTAAAGCTCTCTCCCATACGGCCGGCACCTCTCACACGCCCTGCAAAACTTATTCGGTAAAAATATGATCGAGATAAGCAACTTGACAAAACAGCTGGGCAAAAAAAGCGTTATCACCAACCTCTCCTTCTGCGCCCAGCGCCAGGAGTGTGTGGCCCTGCTGGGAGAGAGTGGTGCAGGAAAAACAGCACTGCTGAGTTTGATTGCCGGGGCAATCAAACCTACTTCAGGACAAATCACTATCCAAGGCTTCAGTACCCAGACCCATTCACTCCAAGCCAAAAAAGTCGTTGGCTATCAACTCCAGGAAGGCCTCAATCATCACAGGATGTCCGTCAGGCATATGCTCAATTTTATTGCCGCTATTCGCGGTTTGAGCGGTGTTGAAAAGCGCAGTCGAGTCGAGCAAGTAGTCACGCGACTGGAACTGCTGCCCGTGCTCAACTGCCCGATCGATGTGCTTCCACTTGGCTTGAAGCGCAGAGTCGCAATGGCCCAGGCACTCCTGCACTCCCCAAGCCTGCTTCTGCTGGATGAGCCTACGGAGGGACTATGCCCTGATCAACGGCTCAAGTTCAGGGCACTCATCCAATCCCTGACCGAGGAAATGACGATCATCATCGCCTCCCGCCGTTATCAAGAGTTAGCGGATACCTGCACCCGTGCCTTGGTCATCGCCGACGGCCGCCTGGTGGCCGACGCTTCACTGCCGGATTTGCAACGCAGTTCCCGGCATTTCCAAGCGGTGACCCTGGCGGCGGACACCCCGCTGGATTTGCTGGCGCTTGCCGTATTACCTGGCGTCGCAGGCATCGAAGAAGACCGGCATGCCCCCGGCAAGGTGACTGTTCTGGCCATGCCCGGACACTCCATCTTCCCTTCAATCAACGCGCTCATCACCCACCGTGGCTGGAACATAACGTCAATGAATCTGGAGCCGGGTCGCCTGAACGATGTCGTTCACCATCTGAGCCATGAGGTAAATCCTTGAGACTGCTAGCCATCATTTTCAAACGACAACTCGCCAGCTTTGCCTCGTCACCGAGCACTTATCTGAGTGTGGCGGTTTTTCTCGTGCTGGGTGCGACGCTGGGGTTGCACAGCCATCACTGGCTGGAACAAAACAGCAGCGATTTGCAGGCGTTCTTCGAACTGCATCCTTGGCTCTATCTGCTACTGGTACCGATTTTATCGACGCAGTTATGGTCAGACGAATCCAATACCGGCTTTTGCGACACATTGAAATCCTTACCCGTCACTCCGACGCAGCGAGTGGTTGGAAAGTTTATGGCGGCATGGATCGTCTGTGGCATCGCTTTGATGCTTAATTTCCCTTGGGTGATGGCTGTCAATTACCTTGGCACCCCCGACAATACCGTTATCGCATCACAGTTCTTCGCCAGTTGGTTATTGGCGGGAAGCTATCTCTCTGTAGGTTGCTTTGCCTGTGTGCTGACGAACCAACGCGTTATGATTTCCCTCTTGACGCTGTGCTTGTTGCTGGCCGCCAGTGGGATATCTTCAATGTTGGATGCACTGGAACAGCAGACCCCCATATGGATTATCGACAGTTTGATATCCCTTGATCCGATTTCCCGCTTCAGCGCGATGGATAACGGCAAGTTGACATTGCATGACTGCCTGTACTTCATAAGCATGATCTTGGCTTTTCTGTTTGCGACCACCCTCACACTCAACTACAGAAACAGCTGACATAGGAACGCCACTGATGGGATCCGCTTTTCGCGCGGGTATGACATTGATCGTCATATCACTACTGTTTCTGGCATTCAATTTAGTCTGGGTACCCAAACTGCCAACTGTCCGTTGGGACTTTTCCCAAGAAAACACCCACACCCTATCGCCATCGGCGCGGCAATTACTCGTTTCACTTGAAAGCCAACTGGACTTATATTTCTTCAACACCCTCAATGCACCGCAAAAAAAACCGGTATTGAAACGTTATGGCCGGCGCGTGGAAGACTTGCTCAAGGAATTCGAAAAAGCTGCCAACGGCATGATCAACTTACATATTATCAACCCCACCCCGTTCTCTGAGGACGCCTATAAAGCCAGCTTGTTTGGCCTTGATGACACACAAGGATTCCTTGGCCTTATCGGTACGCGTGCCGGCCAGGGCGCCCAACGCATCCAAGCGTTCAGCCCTGAGCATGAATCATTGCTCGAGTATGAAATCAGCCACCTGATCTACAAGTTGATGCACCCTGATCGCCCCACTGTTGGCCTACTGTCGGGACTGCCCTTGGACAAATCGGCCGGTGGGTTACTGGAGTTGATGCGCGAGCAATTCAGTGTGGTGGAATTGGCAGCGAACATCACCCAAGTACCGCCCTCCATGAACACACTGATGGTTGTACAGCCACACGCTCTATCTGGTCGAGCCCTATATGCCCTTGAGCAATGGGTACTCAAAGGCGGCAAGCTGATGATGTTCATCGACCCGGTGAGCGAGATAGGCGCCGACGCCATATCCACAAACGCCAGGCTGGATGCGCTGCTGACCGCATGGGGTATCCAGATGCCTGCGGACAAGTTGCTGGTCGATAATCTTTATGCCTCATCAGCAACGCCCGGCACCGGAATGCCCGCGGTACTGCACCCGGCCAGGCTACATCTGCCAAGGCAGGCAATGACCAGGACGGATATCAGCACCTGGGGACTGCATTCGGTCATCGTATCGAGCAGCGGCGCGCTCTCCTTGGCCCCCAAAAGCCGCTCGCTGTTGACCCCGCTTCTGCTGAGCTCACGCCAATCGGCATTGGTGGACGCAGAACGCTTTGCTTCCGCTACTACGTTCGATTCACTCATAGATGAATCAGCGACTTCAGGGCAGCGTCATGTCATCGCCGCCCGCCTTGACGGGCCCGCTTATTCAGCGTTTCCCGACGGCCTGGAGGGCCAGCCGCCCGGGCTGCAGAGGGCAGAACAGATCCAGATGGTGATCGTGGCCGACACCGACTTGCTCGCGGACACGCTCAACAACGCCCTACCCAACGGCAACGCGCAGTTTGTATTGAACACTTTGGATAATCTGGCGGCGCCCGAGGCACTCAGAAATATTCAATCCCGTGTGATGCGCCAACCACTGCACAGGCTAGAACACATGCGCGACGAAGCCGCACAGGCTTATCGCAAAAGTGCGACTGCGATGGAGCGACGACTTGAGCAGACAGAACAAGCATGGCGCAGGTTGAACCCACCCCACACCAGCCTCATGACTCAAGCGGTGGATACCACTACCCAGTTGCAGGCACTCAACAAAGAGCGCCTGCAATTGCCCATCGAGTTGCAGGCGCTCAAGACCCAGGCATACGCCCCGCTGCTGCGTTTCGAACGATATCTGCAATGGCTGATGGTCGCCACGATACCGCTGCTGCTGTGCCTGATTGCCTGGGTACTTTTCCTATACCAGCGAAGGCGTCGAACATTTACGTTGGCGGCCTATCACCACTCGCTCAGCGACGGGTAATCAGGCCTTGGCGGGCAATGCGTGTCAGTTGATGGATCACCTCAACGGCGTTGCTGGCATTCGGTGCCTGGATCACTGCCAGGTCGAAACTATCGCTGGCAAAACGGGCCAGGGAATCGCCGTCTTCAACAAACTGGATCAGGAACGCCGAAGGTCGACCGGAACGGCGTGGCCAGCCGTCCAGATAACGCAGCAGCGTCGGCTGGTGCTTACCGCCCAGAAGGATTTTCGGATTGCGTTGAGTCAGGTCCGCGGTGATCGGGGCCAGGCGTATGAGAGGGCGTAGTGCATTCATCGTGTCGTGTCTCTGCCTCAAAAGTCTGCGGGCAGGTGAGAGGCAACACCGAACCAGCGCTTTAGCGGTATTTCGAAGAACGCCCTGCGTGAGCAAGCGTGCTTCTGTCGGGCTGCATTGAGTCCCAGTGGCGCCCCGCAATTAGCTGTTTAAATCGGCGCATGAGCAGCATCCTAGAGAAGCCGGTGGGGCAGTGTCAAGAATCCCGGGCAACGAAAAGGCCCGCATCAGCGGGCCTTCTGTACAGCTTGCTAAACGATCAGTGAGTGATCGCGCGGTCGACAGACAATTTGCCCGCACCTTCCAACAACACCGCCAACGCGCCGCCGAGCAACGCCAGTGCGAACTCATAACCGTTGTTGGCCATGAACAGCCCGTTGTGGATGTGTACAGAGAAAATCGCCACCAGTGTCAGGAAGGTCAGGCCCAATGCGGCAGGGCGAACCAACAAACCGATGATCAGGGCCAGGCCGGCGAAGAACTCGGTACCGCCCGACAGCAGCGCCATCAGCGTGCCCGGCGCCAGGCCGATGCTTTCCATCCATTGTGCGGTGCCCGCCAGGCCACCACCGCCAAACCAGCCGAAGAGTTTTTGCGAACCGTGGGCAGCGAAGATGATGCCGACGAAAATTCGCAGAATAGTCAGGCCATAACCGGCGCGAGTGGACAGTACACGGGTAATCATTGGGCTCATGGGGGTAAATCCTTTTCCAGGTAGGGGTTGGTTGGCCGCTATATTAATCAGTTTAAACAATGATAAAAGCCAAAATATTGCCTAATTGACATCTAAAAATTCGATTATTTACGCGATGCAATTTTAGCCGCGGGCGGCTCCAAGGACTCCCGCTGCCGATCGAACGCCAAATAATACTTGTTGACGCTATTAACATAGCTGACGCCGCCCATCCCTACCTGCTCCATGGCAATGCGTTCAACCTGGAAGAACCACTGATTGGGGTTAAGCCCACGGCGCTTGGCCTCGGTGCGCATGCCCTGTACTCGCTCCGGCCCCATGTTGTACGCCGCTAGCATAAAGGCCATGCGCTCACGCTCATTGAGCTTGGGGCTGGCGAAAAACTTGCGGCGGATCATCGCCAGGTAACGTGCCCCCGCTTGCACATTATTGTCGAGCGTCTCGATATTGTTGACCCCCACCCGTTGGGCCGCCGACGGCGTGATCTGCATCAGGCCGGTAGGGCCGCCGCTGTTGCGTGCGCCTGGGTCCAGGGAAGACTCCTTGAACGCCAACGCCGCCAGGTTCAGCCAGTCCATACCTTGCTCACGTGCATGTTTTTGCAGGACCGGGCGCAGTTTTTCCAGGCGCTGGCGGTCAGCCCGCGCCAACGGGTTACGGACCTGGTAGAGGCGTCGATAGATACGCTGGAATGCCACATCCTGGTCGGAAGGCGTGTGATAGGTCTTGAGAAACCGATCAATGCTGGCGCGCAGCATCGAGGCATCCTGGCGCACAAACCAGAACTCGTCGCCCGGCTCGCTGATCACCACCTGCTTGTCAAAGCGCAACTTGGGCAGAATTTTCGACCAGCGTTGGGCAATGGGTTTTTCCACGATCGTCAGGTGAAAAATCCCGGCCTGCACCATCTCCAGGACGTCTTCCACCGCCAGGCTGGGGTCAACCCATTCGACTTTCACGGGGGGGCGCTTGTGCAGAGCCAGTTTTTGATTGACCTGACTGATGGCATCCGCCGCCGCACTGCCCGTGGTCAGCGTCAGCGTGCGACCTGACAGTTGCTCCAGCCTGGTAAAGCGTCGTTCACCCTTGACGCCCACCAGCCACAACGGCACATCGCTGACAATCGGGTCGCTGGCGCTGACCTTGTGCACGCCCTTCACGTCCAGCAACTCACCGGGCGCCACCAGGTCGCCCTCGCCACGGGCCAGCGCGCCGAGTAACTGGTCCTTGGCCTTGGGGATGATCTTGAGATTGATGGCCTGCCCATCACGGGCATGGCCATTGAGGTACTGCTCGAAGGCACGCAACCGATGGTATTCGACACCGATGGCCTGGCCCTGCACTTCACCGGAACTGTTGCGGCTCTGGTTGACCAATACGCGCAGAGTGCGGCTGGAGCGAATTTGCGCGAGGTCGCGGACCTTGCCGGGCTTGGCCACTTGCAGCGGCCCATCCAGACGTGCGACCGCCGCCATGGGCAGCAGCAACGTCAGGCACAACATAAGCAACGCCGAGGGTCGGATCATCCGCTCTCCGAAAAGAAAACTGGCCAGCACCTTCGCGAATAACGACGTGCTGGTGGTCAGAAACAGAGCGCTTTATGCGCTGGCAAGGCGTGCAACGGCGCCACGGTGGTAGGCAATCGGCCCACCACAATGTCGCTTGCGACGTTCAAAGACAGCGTTAACGCGTTGTAGTTCTTGGTTTTTCTTATCAATCTACAGCTCTGATATGCTTTCCGGCCGCAGGCGGAGATAGCACCATGCAACTCATTGATATTGGCGTCAACCTGACCAACCCCAGTTTCGACGAGAGGCACACGGCCGTTCTCGAACGCGCTTACGCCGCTGGCGTGCAGCAATTGGTACTCACCGGCACCAGCGTCGAGGGCAGCGAACAGGCCCTGCAACTGTGTGTAAAGCTCGACGAAAGCGGCCAGCGCCTGTTCAGCACCGCCGGTATTCACCCTCACTCTGCCAGCGACTGGAACAGCGACAGCGCCCAACGCCTGCGCAGCTTGCTGGGCGACAGCCGAGTGCGCGCCGTGGGTGAATGCGGGCTGGATTTCAACCGGGACTTCTCCCCTCGCCCCCAGCAGGAAAAAGTCCTCGAAGAACACCTCGCCCTGGCCGTCGAGCTGCAACTGCCGGTGTTTCTCCATGAGCGCGATGCCAACCAGCGTCTGCTGGAGATCCTCAAGGACTACCGCGACCACCTGCCAGCCGCCGTGGTGCACTGCTTCACTGGCGAACAGGCAGCACTGTTCAGCTACCTGGACCTGGATTTGCACATTGGCATCACGGGTTGGATCTGCGACGAACGCCGTGGCACCCACCTGCATTCACTGGTCAGGGATATTCCCCGAGGCCGTCTGATGCTGGAAAGCGATGCGCCCTATCTGCTACCACGCACCCTGCGCCCCAAGCCGAAGAATGGTCGCAATGAACCGGCTTACCTGCCCGAAGTACTGCGCGAAGTGGCCTTGCACCGTAACGAAACAATGGAAGACCTGGCGCTGCACAGCACCGCGTGCGCCCGGCGCTTTTTCGGCTTGCCTGCCATCGATTGATGCGGCGCATTGACCCATATCAAAAGCGCTGTTCTGAATAGCGGCACAATAATGGCACCTTGCCAATACCGTTTCCGCTATCAGAGAAAACCTTCCATGGGTGCCTGGCTTAGCAATATCTCGCTCAAATACAAATTCTGGGCCGTCAATGCGGTCGCCTTCATCACCACCCTGCTGCTGGTGCTGTACGCGGTACAGCTGGAACAACAGGCGCGTAGCCAGGCGTCACAGGCATCGGCCCAGGCTCAGGGACGCTTGCTAAGCGCCTGGCCAGCCGACAGAACCTTGCCCACTGGTGAGCACTGGCTCGCATTTTCCAAAGGCCAGATCCCCCAGGACCTGCCCGCCCTGAACACTGCCAACGGCTGGACTGAACTCAACCCTATGCCGTTGTTCGGTGAAAACCCGCTGATCGGCGCCGAGGTGATCAGCCGGGCCGACGGCCAGCAGGTCGCAGTCCTCGCCTACGCGCCGAGCCTGAGCCAGGTGTTCAGTGAACGCTTCGCCAATTACGCCGTTGCCGTGGCAGTCCTGATGCTGGCCATGCTCGGCGCCTCGCAGTTGTTGATCCGCTTCCTGCTCAGTCAGCTCAACACCCTCAAGGATGTAATGCTGCACGTTGAAAAAACTGGTGACCTGTCGGCGCGGGTGCCGTTGGCCTGCAAGGATGAAGTCGGCCAGATGGCCAGCGCCTTCAACGCCATGCAAGCCGGTTACCAGCGCGTGGTCAATACCGTGGCACGCACCGCCCGGCAACTGGACGACGGCGCCGCACGCCTGGCCAGCAGCATGAACGAGGTGCAACACGGCATGCTGGGCCAGCAAAGCGAAACCGACCAGGCCGCCACCGCCATCAACGAAATGACCGCCACCGTCTACCACATCGCCCAGCACGCGGGCGCCACCCGTGACTTGTCGCAGTCCGCCGACACCCTCGCCGGCAGCGGCCAGGCAGTGGTCACCCGGGTACAGCATTCGATCGCCGGGCTGTCCAGTGGGGTACAGCAGACCGCCGAAATGATCCAGAAACTGGCCGAAGACAGCCAGAAAATCAACGGCGTGGTCGGTGTGATCCACAGCATCGCCGAACAGACCAACCTGCTTGCCCTCAATGCCGCCATCGAAGCCGCCCGCGCCGGGGAAATGGGTCGCGGTTTCGCGGTAGTCGCCGACGAAGTGCGCAACCTGGCCAAGCGTGTGCAAAGCTCCACCGACGAAATCACTCGCATGGTCTCGGCGCTGCAAGCCGGCACCCGCGACGCCGTGGACTTCATGCAGGAAAGCTCATTCAAGGCCGATGACTGCGTCCAGCAGGCCCAGGAAGCTGGTGTGGCCTTGGCTGAAATCACCGGGGCCGTGGCACAGATGCGCGAAAGCAACACCCAGATCGCCGTGGCCGCCGAGCAGCAAAGCCATGTTGCCGAAGAGATGAACCGCGCCGTGGTGAGCATTCGCGATGTGACCGAAAACACCGTACATCAAACCGTGGCATCGGCGACTACCAGCAATGAACTGGCGACGTTGGCCGGGGAGTTGAGCAAGGCGATTGGGCAGTTGAAGTTGTAAGACTGTTCCAGCTGTAATCCGACTCCTACGACCAAGCCTCGGTTTAACTGAAGTTAAGACGAAATTTCCTCGCTATTTTCGCGCATAACGCCGACTTCTTTTACCTGACAACCGCTGCAAAGTCCCTCGCCTGATCAAACAGTGCGAGGGATTGCAGATGCTGGTGTTCGTTAGAGCCCTGATGAATGGGACTGTCTCTTGATCTCGGTGCTGGCCAACCTGATGCTGGTGCCGATGGATCCCGAAGCGCCGAAGGTTGAGCGCGTATTCGCGGACTTCCGCACCTGCCTGAATACCTTTGATAAGTGGACCGACAGCTTTTTAAGTGGTTCGGCACTTAGCGTGGAGCAGGTGTTCAAGGTTGGGGAAGACGTCGCACTGGTCGCGCCGATCTCTTCCGACAAACCCAGCCGCACCGTCGCTCAATGCAAAGCCCAGGGTGGGCTGACGCTGGTGCATCTGTTCGAAAGCACGCAGTTCGTGCCTATCGGCAACACGCCCGTGAGGCTGCAAGCCGTTGCACAGGACGGCAGCCCGGTAGGCGCGCCACTGCATCGGACCATTGGCCCCAGCGGCATTCTTGAAGTCAGCGACTGTACCCGCGACCAACAGTACGAAATCACCTTTTACCCCAACGTTTCCAAGGCTCACGTCCAGGCGCTGTATGCGTCCTATGAGTCTGTGATCGCCGGGCTGGAAGCGGATTTGCGCACGGCATGGGCCGAGTATTTCAAGCCTCGATGGGCAGACTTTGCCAAAGCGCCGGCTTACAAGCGCAGTGCCTTACAGGGCATGGCCTTTGCTGCCGGGCTGGGCAACGCGCTTTATAACCTGTGGGACAACATCACCGAGCTGTACGACCTGCTCGCGAACCTCAAGACCAACAGCGAAACGTTGCTGAAATACCTGTCCGAGGCCGAGCTGAATGCGCTGCTCAAGCTGGGCAAAGACACGCTGGCCAAGGGGTTGCTGGTACTCAGTGATGAGCCGCTGTTGTTTATCTACCTGTCGGCGCTGGTGGCCTGGGTACGCATGCTGCCGCCACCCGACATGTACGAACTGCTGGGTGAAATCACCGGCGAAGTCTTGATCAATCTGTTGCTGATCTGGGCCACGCGAGGCATTGGGGTCCAGCTGCGCCTGGGCGCTCAGGTGCTTAGTGGCGTCAAGTCCGGGCGGGCGCGGGCGTTGTTGGAATTGCTGGCCAAGCAGGTGGCGGGGCCTCGGTTGGAAACCCATGTGGAGGCGGCCAAGCCGGTGTTGCTGAGCAGTGCGGCGACGCCGATTAAGACGGTGCCGGCTGTGCCGTTGAAGGCGGGCGATACGCTAGTTTCGAACCCGGTGCCGATGGTGCGCGGCAAGACCCAGCGCACGACGTTGGTCCGTCAGGAGCCTGTCGATGATGTGCCGGCTGTGGCGTCGAACCCGAAGGGGGATGCGGCGGCGCCAGCGGATAAAACCGTCACCCACGGTTGCCCGGTGTCGATGGTCACCGGCGAGGAATTGCTGACCCTTACCGACGGCGCGCTGGATGGGATCTTGCCGTTTGAGTGGACGCGGTTGTACCGCACCAGTGCGGTGGAAGTCGAGTGTGGGTTGGGGTTTGGCTGGAGTCATGGGCTGGCTCATCGGCTGGTGGTGTCGGGCGATTCGGTGGTGTGGACCGACCATGAGAACCGCTCGACCACCCTGCCCTTGCCGACTTCAGCTCGACCGGCAATCACCAATAGCCTGGCGGAAGCGGCGATCTACTTGGGTTCGGCGCCTGATGAACTGGTGCTGGCCCAAGCCTCGCGTTTCTACCACTTTCGCGACGGTGTGCTGACAACCATCAGCGATGCGTATGACAACCGTCTGCGCATTTGCCGTGATCGCTCAGGACG
>JACRYN010000070.1_pt1 | contig 26923 bp, 25 predicted proteins | sample 8023231 | NCBI WGS metagenome assembly JACRYN01 (sample SAMN15756473, study PRJNA655841) | gut metagenome | isolation source: fecal sample D84 from domestic dog with diarrhoea | host: Canis lupus familiaris | place: South Africa: Mmabatho, Mahikeng | collected 2019-09
AAGAAAGAATAAGCCTGATAGGACAAGGGTCCTATGAAATTTGTCGTGTACAGAGTAAAAAGTGATATTTTCTAGAAAAAGATGGCGTCCCTACGGGGATTCGAACCCCGGTTACCGCCGTGAAAGGGCGATGTCCTAGGCCTCTAGACGATAGGGACGTTGCGAGGATGGCGGTATCCTATTGATCCGCCACCAGAGTGTCAAGTAGGTGTGGTGCGAGTTTGTTCAAAATATAACAGAACAGTTCAGCGGTCTTTTGAGTGTCGTATAAAGCTGAGTGTGCCTCTTTACCATCGAACTCAATCCCTGCTTGAATACATGACTTCGCAAGAACAGTTTGACCAAACATCACAGCACTTAAGGTGACGGTGTCAAATACAGAAAAACTGTGAAATGGGTTTTGATTTTTAGTCCCTGTACGTGCAATCGCTGCCTGTACAAAACCTAAATCAAAGTGAGCGTTATGACCAACCAAGACCGCATGTGTACAGTTCTGTTGGCGACGAACTTCATTGACGGCTTTAAAAATACGTTTTAATGCTGTTTTTTCGTCTTCGGCCATAGCCATGCGCATGGGATTAAAGGGATCAATACCAATAAAGTCCAATGAGCGACGGTCTAGATTTGCACCTTCGAATGGGTTGATATGCGCATGATGTGCAGGACCTGGTACAAATTGACCTTCTTCATTATAAATAATCGGAATTGCGGCAATTTCCAATAAGGCATCGGTCTGTGCATTAAAACCTGCTGTTTCGACATCGACAACAACAGGTAGAAAACCACGGAAACGCTGACCAATTATTGGCAATGTTTCATTTGTCACACTTTTCTCCATTGAATGGTTTTACCCGCATACAGCGGAATAATTTGTTCACCGTCCAAATAGTCTAAACTCTCAGGGATGACTTGGTCTTCTTTTACCAGTGTAATTGTTGAAGTATTGCGCGGTAGACCGTAGAAGTCTGCACCAAAGTGGCTGGCAAAACCTTCAAGGCGTTCAAGCTTACCCACTTGATCGAATGCTTGAGCATAAAGTTCAATTGCCGTTGGCGCGCTGTAGCAGCCTGCACATCCACATGCATTTTCTTTGGCATTTTTAGAGTGCGGTGCACTGTCTGTACCTAAGAAAAACTTAGGGTTGGCACTGGTCGCAACTTCGAGCAAAGTTTGCTGATGGGTTTGACGTTTTAAAATCGGTAAGCAATAGAAGTGCGGTTTAATGCCACCAACCAACATATCATTACGGTTAAACAGTAAATGCTGTGGAGTAATGGTTGCAGCCACATTGCGGTCTTGTTCTAAAACAAAGTTGGCCGCTTCACTAGTCGTAATGTGTTCTAAAACCAATTTCAGTTTTGGAAATTGTTTCAGCAACGGAGAAAGAACTTCGTCTAAGAAGCGCTTTTCACGGTCAAAAATATCGACATGATTGTGTGTAACTTCACCATGCAACAGTAATGGAACCTGATGCTCTTCAAGTTGCTCAATGACAGCATAGACTTTACGAATGTCGCTTACACCATTGTCTGAGTTGGTGGTCGCACCAGCAGGGTAGAGTTTAATCGCGTTTACAAACTCAGAATTTTTAATTTTCTTGACTTCTTCAGGCGAAGTTGTGTCAGTAAAATACAACACCATGCGTGGGTCGAAGGCATTGCCTTCTGGTACATGCGCCATGATGCGTTCTCGGTACGCATTCGCTTCCTCAACCGTTTTAACGGGAGGTACGGTATTTGGCATACAAATAGCGCGTGAAAACTGTTGAGCTAAATCGGGAACCGTACGTTGTAATGCAAGACCATCACGAAGGTGAGCGTGCCAGTCATCTGGCTGGAGAATCGTAATCGTATTCAAGGCGATTTCTGTCAAAGAAATAAAACAGATGATAATGCATATACGCCAAAAATGGTAATGACAAATAAAAGCATCTTGTCTGATTATTATGATTTATCTTTGTAAATTTGTGTTATTTTTAAGCAACTACAAGAATTAAATCTGGTCTGGTATGGAATCTAAATACAACCTCGCCAAACTTCAGTACGATAAAGAAAAAATGGAAGAGCTGATTACACGACACAACCGTCGTATTGGTCAGGTTTTTCCTCAGAAATTAGAACAAGAGTTTTGGCGATTAAACTTAGAGCGCGCGCGTCGCAATATTAATGACTTTCTGTGGTCGGGTGTTTTGGCTTATTTTATTTTTGCCATTTTAACGATTCCAGGGGATTATTGGATTATTGAGCAGTCTCATTTTAAACAAGATTTTATTCATTGCTTGCTGGGCCTGCTAAATGGTGCAGTTTGTCTTTTATTCCTTTATGTTTTTTCACATTATACCAAACTAAAGCCTTTTTTTGCCTATGCAGCCATGTTTGCTGTGTTTTGGGCCGTAGTCTCGACGACTTGGTTGACCATGTCGGTGCATACCGAAGCTTTGCGTCATCAAGCGATGATGATCATTTGCATGATTTATGTCTTGGGGTATTTGCTGACTGGGGTAAAACCAGGATATGTTTTTATGACTGGTATGGCAGCCGCTGGGGTTTCATTTTTAGTCCTGATTTCAACGCTGGTCAAGTTTGATGCGATCGTGATGGGGCGTGTGATGTTTGGTAGCTGTTTGCTGGGGTTTATCATCAGCCGTATGATCTATGCCCGCGAGCGCATCATTTTTTTAAATATTCGCCGCGCTAAAATTAGTGAAAAAATACATCGAATACACACCTCAGAGTTGCTGCATTTGAGTCAGAATGATGAGCTGACGAAGATCTCAAATCGGCGTAATTTTGATGAAATGATGGATACCTATTATGAGCAATCACGTCAGGATGAAACACCCTTATCGATTTTGTTTATCGATGTTGATTTTTTCAAAAAATATAACGACTGTTATGGTCACCAAAAGGGCGATGATGTGATTTCATCGATTGCAAAATCTATTAAAAATGCGATTCGACATATGGATTTTGTGGCGCGTTATGGCGGCGAAGAGTTTGTGGTGTTATTACCTGAAACTGATGCACATGGCGCTTATGCGGTGGCTTCAAATATTTACCGAGCGATTGAGCGTTTGGAAATTCCGCATGAAATGTCTGAAGTGTCTCCATTTGTCACCATTAGTTTAGGGATTACAGTCTTTAAAGGCGAGGTAGATTTGAGTAAAGTCGAGTTACTGGGGATCGCAGATCAGGCTTTATACCGTGCCAAGCAATTGGGGCGTAATCAGATTTATTATCAGCCTTTAACCACATCGACTTGTACGGAATAAATCACTGAAATAAAAAAACCGCTCTTATGAGCGGTTTTTTTGACATTCAACAAACTTATTTGTTTTTGTCTTTTAACTGTGGAACAGCAGAACCAGTACCTACAGCTAATAAACCAGTATTGGTATAAATACCAAGTTTCGCACGAGTATCGGTAATGTCCAAGTTACGCATAGTTAACTGACCAATACGGTCCATTGGCGTAAACATTGAATCACCTTTCTCCATCGTCAAGCGCTCAGCTTCATAAGTGAGGTTTTCAGACTCTGTGTTCATGATGGTGTAGTCATTACCACGACGAAGCTCTAAAGTCACAGTACCAGTGATGGCTTTCGCAACCCAACGCTGTGCGGTTTCACGTAGCATTAATGCTTGAGAGTCGAACCAACGACCTTGGTAAAGTAAACGACCTAAACGTAGACCGTTGATACGGTACTGTTCGATCGTGTCTTCGTTATGAATACCTGTAACCAAGCGCTCATAAGCAATATGTAGAAGTGCCATACCTGGTGCTTCATAAATACCGCGAGATTTTGCTTCAATAATACGGTTTTCGATTTGGTCAGACATACCTAGACCATGACGACCACCAATACGGTTGGCTTCAAGGATGAACTCAACAGGGTCTTCGATACGTTGACCATTGATTGCAACAGGGAAGCCTTCTTCAAAAGTAATCGATACTTTTTCAGCTTTAACTTCTACGTCGTCTTTCCAGAATGCAACGCCCATGATTGGGTCAACAATTTTGATCCCTGCATTGAGGTATTCAAGATCTTTTGCTTCGTGGGTCGCACCCAACATGTTTGAATCAGTTGAATACGCTTTTTCTTTTGACATTTTGTAGTCAAAGCCGTTGTCGATCAAGAATTGCGACATTTCAGCACGGCCACCTAATTCATCAATAAACGTTTGGTCTAACCAAGGTTTATAGATTTTAAGTGCAGGGTTGGTCAACAAACCATAACGATAGAAACGTTCAATATCGTTTCCTTTATATGTTGAACCATCCCCCCAGATGTTGACATCATCTTCTTTCATTGCGGTAACAAGCATAGTCCCTGTTACTGCACGACCCAATGGCGTCGTGTTGAAATACGGTACACCACCAGTTGAAATGTGGAACGCACCACATTGAATCGCAGCAATACCTTCAAGTGCAAGCTGTAAACGGCAGTCAACTAAGCGAGCTTTTACTGCGCCATACGCTTCCGCTTTTTTTGGAATCGCATCGTAGTCGTCTTCATCAGGCTGACCTAAGTTTGCTGTATAAGCATAAGGTTCTGCGCCTTTTTGTTTCATCCACAAAAGTGCAGCTGAAGTATCTAGACCACCAGAGAAGGCAATACCAACTTTTTTGCCAACTGGGACATTCTGCAAGATAGTTGCATTATCAGTCATTGTTAATCCTAACGATATAAATATAGGCACCGAGAATGGGTGGCCTGAAAGAATACATATGTCCGCGATTGTAGCACTTTTCCAAATGGTTTTTCTAAAAAATCATAGGGCTTTAAAAATATTAAAGCTCATGTGCATATCGATACTGTTGAAAAATTTCTGGATAAAATCGGTTTCTATATTGTGTGCTCAATTTTTGTCTTTTTAGAAGATGTTTAGGCTGTAAATTAATCAGAAAAGTGGGGAAGTGGGTTTGGTTCTAAATTGGTATTACCAATATTGTGTGATTTTTCCATTTTTTGAGTATTAAGCTGGATTTAAGTTCGGTGATTATTTTTTATATTATTAGACTAAAGTCTAAAATTGGCATTATTTGCATAAAAATATCAGTAAAAACAATGATATTAATTTGATTGAAATATGATCTAGTTTATGAAGGTAGTTGATATTGGTCATACCAATATTAGATTTTAATTGAAGTTTTACTTCATTTTAAATCAAAATAAGCCAAGTATAAGTCATTATTGGTTTGTTTCTCTTTACGGTTGCTCATATTGGTCTGTCCAATATTGGCAAAAGTGCCAATAATATGCTCAAAATTAAATCTTAGTAAGCATTTCAAGGAGATGACAATGCTTCAATGGCAGCAAATGTATGACCCGATGGGGAATATTTGGATTTCAAGTCTAATAGCACTGATTCCGATTATATTCTTCTTTTTGGCGCTCGCGGTATTTCGTTTAAAAGGCAGTGTGGCAGGTACGATCACTGTTGTACTTGCACTTCTTGTCTCTTTATTTGCCTATAAGATGCCGGTGCTGATGGCATTCGCATCGATGGCTTATGGTTTCCTCTACGGTTTATGGCCAATTGCATGGATTATTATTGGTGCGGTATTCCTGTATAAAATTTCAGTGAAGACAGGCCAGTTTGACATCATTCGTTCTTCTATTCTCTCAATTACTGAAGATCAGCGTTTACAAATGCTGTTGGTCGGTTTTGCTTTCGGTACCTTCTTAGAGGGTGCGGCAGGCTTTGGTGCTCCTGTGGCAATTACCGCAGCATTATTAGTCGGTTTAGGCTTTAAACCTTTATATGCAGCAGGTCTGTGCCTAATCGTAAACACAGCACCTGTGGCTTTTGGTGCGATGGGTATTCCAATTATTGTTGCTGGACAAGTCTCTGGTGTCGATACGATGGAAATCAGCCAAATGGTGGGCCGTCAGCTACCATTTATGGTGCCAATCGTGTTGTTCTGGATTATGGCAATCATGGACGGCTGGCGCGGTGTTAAAGAAACATGGCCAGCAGTTGTGGTAGGTGCAAGTAGCTTTGCAATTGCACAATACTTAACTTCTAACTTTGTTGGTCCAGAATTACCCGATATTACGGCTGCAATTGCATCCTTGGTTTCTTTAACAATTTTGTTTAAATACTGGCAGCCGAAGCACATTTTCCGTTTTGCAGATCAAGACGCAACGATGAGTGAAGGTGTGGCTGCACAAAAACAGCAAAAATACACTGTAGGACAAATTGCAAAAGCATGGTCTCCATTCGCGATTTTAACTGTGATGGTGACGATCTGGAGTGTGAAACCGTTTAAGGATTTATTTGCCAAAGACGGTGCATTGCATGATCTCGTGATTTCAATCAAAGTACCATTTTTGCATCAAATGATTCAAAAAATGCCACCTGTGGTTGCTGAAATTAAAGATTATGACGCGATTTACAAGTTTGATTGGATCTCGGCGACAGGAACTGCGATCTTTATTGCAGCATTGATCACCATTGCCTATTTGAAGATGAAACCGAAAGATGCTGTGGTAACTTTTGGTGAAACTCTGAATGAGTTGAAAGTTCCCATTTATTCAATTGGTATGGTGTTGTCTTTTGCTTTTATCGCAAACTATTCGGGTATGTCTTCGACCTTGGCTTTGGCCCTTGCACATACAGGTTCAGCATTTACGTTCTGCTCAACTTTCTTGGGTTGGTTGGGTGTATTCCTCACGGGTTCAGATACTTCTGCCAATGCACTGTTTTCAGCACTTCAAGCCACTACGGCTCAGCAAATTGGTGTGCCAGAAGTTTTACTGGTGGCAGCAAATACCAGTGGTGGTGTGACCGGTAAGATGATTTCACCTCAATCGATTGCGATTGCGTGTGCGGCGGTAGGACTGGTTGGTAAAGAGTCTGATTTATTCCGTTTTACCTTAAAACACAGTATAACGTTCACAATTATGATGGGTATTATGATTACCCTACAAGCTTATGTGTTCCCATGGATGATTCCATAACACAAATTGTGTATCAACGTTAAGGAAAGCAGATGAAAGTCTCCGATAAAGCTGTACAAAGCCTGCGTGTATTGATTGAACAAAGCAATATGCAAGTTGGAGACCGTCTGCCTGCTGAAAGAAAACTGTGTGAACAGCTTCAAGTCTCTCGCTCTTCTTTAAGAGAGGCCATTTCGCAACTGACCAGTATGGGTATGTTGGTCAGCAAAGTGGGGGCGGGGACTTTTTTAAAACAATTACCTGCAACGTGGTCCAGTTATCAAATTGTACAACCGATTAGTAATTTGATGAGTGAAGATCCTGCCTACCGATTTGATGTGCAAGAGGCGCGCATTATTTTAGAAGGTGGAACAACTTGGTATGCAGCACAACGCGCAACCCAAGAAGATCTGGTGAATATCCGACATCATTATGACCAGATTAACCATTTTCAGGCTTTGGGAAATGATGATGAGGCGGCTCGTGCAGATGCGAAATTTCATTTGGCGATTGCTGAAGCCTCTCATAATTTGGTTTTGATTCAGATGATGCGTGGTCTGTTCGATTTGTTGCAGTTCAACGTCGCTTTGGGACGTCGAAAAGTCTATAGCGAAGCACACCGTTTTGATCAATTGCATGATCAGCACTTTCAAGTCATGAATGCAATTGAACGTCGTGATCCAGAAGCTGCACGTAAAGCAGTCTGTGGACACATTGAGTTTGTAGTACAACAGGTGCGAATGATTGATGAAGAAGAAGCTCGTCGTCAGCGCGCCAGTCGATTAAACAGGATATAAGCATGATTATTTCTTCTGCCAATGACTATCGTGAAGCGGCACGCCGTCGTTTACCGCCATTTTTATTCCATTACATCGATGGTGGTGCGTATGCAGAATACACCCTGAAGCGCAATGTAGAAGATTTATCAAAAATTGCTTTGCGTCAGCGTGTACTGAATGACATGTCACAGTTAAGTTTAGAAACCAAACTGTTTGATGAAACATTGTCAATGCCAGTTGCATTATCGCCTGTGGGTTTAACAGGAATGTATGCGCGTCGTGGTGAAGTTCAAGCTGCGGTTGCTGCAGATAAAAAGGGCATACCATTTACGCTGTCTACCGTTTCAGTATGTCCAATTGAGGAAGTTGCGCCTGCGATTCAGCGTCCAATGTGGTTCCAGCTTTATGTGCTACGTGACCGTGGTTTTATGAAAAATGCTTTGGAACGTGCTAAAGCAGCGGGCTGTTCAACCTTGGTGTTTACTGTGGATATGCCTGTTCCTGGCGCGCGTTACCGTGATGCCCACTCAGGTATGAGTGGTCCGAATGCTGCAATGCGTCGTTATATGCAGTCGTGTTTCCATCCACACTGGGCGTGGAATGTCGGCATGATGGGACGTCCGCATGACTTGGGTAATATTTCAAAATACTTAGGTAAGCCTACAGGTCTAGAAGATTATATTGGTTGGTTAGGTTCAAACTTCGATCCGTCTATTTCGTGGAAAGATCTTGAGTGGATTCGTGAGTTTTGGGATGGCCCAATGGTCATTAAAGGAATTCTAGATCCTGAAGATGCCAAAGATGCAGTGCGTTTCGGTGCAGATGGAATTGTGGTTTCAAACCATGGTGGTCGTCAGCTCGATGGCGTTTTATCTTCTGCACGCGCGCTTCCGCCAATTGCAGATGCAGTCAAGGGTGATATTAAAATCCTCGCGGATTCGGGTATTCGTAATGGTTTAGATGTTGTGCGTATGCTGGCGTTGGGTGCGGACACGTGCATGCTTGGTCGCGCCTTTGTTTATGCACTCGGTGCAGCAGGCGGTGAAGGTGTTTCAAATCTTTTAGAATTAATTGATAAAGAAATGCGTGTTGCTATGACCTTAACAGGAGCAAAAACCATTGCTGATATTACTTCGGATTGTTTAGTGAAGTTAGAACGAGAGCTGGCCGAGTAAGTTTTTAATAATTTCTATTGTATGAAAATGGATAGTGTGAAGTTGTTTTAATTCACAATGTAAATCTCCCCTGACCCCTCTTTATAAAAGAGGGGAATGTTGCAAATTAATTGATTGTAAAATTTGCAATACTCTCCCTTTGTAAACGGAGGGGCTTGTTTTTACTTGAATTGATCTAGGTAAAAGAAAAGTCACCTTTTGGAAAAGGGAGATATAGGGGGATTTCAAATATGGAATTGATCTTTGCACTTTGAATTCGAATATAAGAAGTTAAATAAATGAATAAATAAACATTATTCCTTAATTAAAATTTGGAATAGGAAAATTCCTTATGCAAACTCAATTATCTCCACAGCAAACTATTCAAAAACTCATCACCATTGTTGGTAAACAACACGTTTTAACTGACGATAAAGACACACGTTTATACCGCCAAGGTCGTCGTTACGGTGCAGGAAAAGTACTGGCTGTTGTTGCACCTGGGTCATTACTGGAACAGTGGCAAGTATTGCAAACGGCTGTTGATGCAGATTGTATTGTAATTATGCAAGCAGCCAACACAGGTTTGACTGGTGGTTCAACACCTTTTGGCGATGACTATGACCGTCCTGTGGTTCTGATCAGCACGCGTCGTTTGGTTGGCATTCAGGTCATTAATGACGGTCAGCAAGTGATTTGTTTACCCGGTGCAACATTAGATAGACTTGAAAAAGAATTGGTGCCATTTAATCGGGAGCCACACTCGGTGATTGGTTCATCGTGTATTGGAGCTTCAGTTTTAGGCGGCGTCTGTAATAACTCGGGCGGTGCTTTGGTACGCCGTGGTCCTGCTTATACTGAGTTAGCTTTGTATGCCCGTGTTAATGATGATGGTCAGTTAGAGTTGGTGAATCACTTGGGAGTGAACCTAGGCGAAACACCTGAAGAAATTCTAAGCAAGCTTGAAACGAAAAATTATCAAATCGGCGATATTATCAATAACTCAGGCTGCTGCGCATCGGACCATCGTTATGGACATGATGTTAAACAAGTTGATGAAAATACGCCCGCGCGTTTTAATGCCGATCCATCTCGTTTATATGAAGCATCGGGTTCAGCAGGTAAAGTATGTGTCTTTGCCGTACGTTTGGATACCTTTGAAAAAATTCCAAGCCAAGTATTCTACGTGGGTACAAATTCACATGATGATTTGACTGAAATCCGCCGTTTTTTACTAAAAGATTTGCCACGATTGCCGATTGCAGGGGAATACATCCACCGCGTGGCTTATGACATTGGGGCGGAGTACGGTAAAGACACCTTTATGTTTATTGAAAAACTCGGTACAGCCAAAGTACCTGCTGCATTTGCAATGAAAGATAAGGTCGATGCGTACTTAGAAAAATTTGGTATGAAAGGACTGTCAGATAAAGTCCTGCAATTGATCACCAAATTTTTGCCCAATCATTTACCGAAACGGATGAATGCCTTCCGTGATCTGTATGAACATCATTTGGTTATTCGGATTGAAAATCAAGATGTCGAGCAAGTTGAAAGCTTTTTAAAACGTTATTTCCAAGATAAAACCTCAGGTGATTTTTTCCACTGTAGCGAGGAAGAAGGACGTAAAGCATTTTTACATCGTTTTGCCGTTGCAGGTGCAGCAATTCGCTATCGGGATACGCACCGTTCAGAGGTTGAAGATATTGTGGCTCTGGATATTGCATTACGTCGTAATGATCGAGAGTGGGTGGAAACCCTACCCAAAGAGATGGATCATCTGATTGTTCATAAACTCTATTATGGTCACTTTTTATGTCATGTGTTTCATCAGGACTATATTGTGAAAAAGGGCGTGGATCCTTTGGCGATGGAACACCAAATGTGGCATTTACTGGATGCTCGTGGGGCGGAATACCCAGCTGAGCATAATGTCGGACATTTATATGTAGCAAAACCTGCACTACGAACGCATTATGAAAAGCTTGATCCTACCAATAGTTTTAATGTGGGTATTGGTCAAACCAGTAAGCTGAAGCATTGGCAGTAAAGGGCTTTGGTCTAAAAAACTAAACCAGTGAGGGCAACGTCACTGGTTTTTTATTGTCGTATGTTTTTGAGCGCTCAGTTGAATTGACTGTAGATGCCAAGAATTTTTTATAAATTGTCATCCCAATATTTTAAAAAACAGCTAAAGTAGTATGCAACAAGTTGCAAAGCCAAAGATAAGGATTCATGATGACAACCAATAGCTATGCACATATTTTAAAACCCTTACATTTGGGTTTTACCACCATTAAAAACCGTGTGGTGATGGGCTCCATGCATACGGGCTTGGAAGATCGTTTTTATAATTATCCAAAATTGGCAGCATACTTCGGTGAGCGTGCTAAAGGCGGTGTTGGCCTGATCATTACAGGCGGGATTTCTCCAAACCGTCAAGGTTGGCTGCTTCCTGCGGGTGGAACGATGAATACGCTGGGGGATATTGCTCCGCATCGTTTGGTGACCCATGCCGTACATAAACATGGCGCAAAAATTTTAATGCAAATTTTGCATGCTGGACGTTATGGCTATCAACCCTTTGTTGTTTCTGCCAGCCCAATCAAGTCGCCGATTTCGCCTTTTAAACCGCGTCAAATGTCTGAAAAACAAATCTTGAATACCATTGATGACTATGTTAACTGTGCCAGTCTTGCCAAAAAGGCGGGCTATGACGGTGTGGAAATTATGGGTTCAGAAGGTTATTTACTGAATCAATTCTTAAGCCGTCATGTGAACCAACGTGAAGACCTTTGGGGTGGGCCGATTGAAAACCGTATGCGTTTTGCGGTCGAAATCGTCAAAGGGATACGTGCACAAGTTGGTGAGAAATTTATTATTTGCTTCCGTTTGTCATTGCTCGATTTAGTGCATGATGGCAATACCATGCAAGAAGTGATTATCATTGCGCAAGCACTAGAAAAAGCAGGCATTACCTTGTTGAATACAGGGATTGGCTGGCATGAAGCACGTATTCCAACCATTGTGACTTCGGTGCCGCGTGCTGCTTTTGTTGACTATACTGCGGAAGTGAAAAAGCACGTGGCTGTGCCAGTGATTGCCTCAAACCGTATTAACATGCCAGATACCGCGGAAGAGATTTTGGCATCTGGCAAAGCTGATATGGTGCAAATGGCGCGTCCGTTATTGGCCGATGCTTTTTGGGTGAATAAAACAGCGACTAATCGTATCGACGAGATCAATACGTGTATCGCTTGTAACCAAGCATGCTTAGATCATACTTTTAAAAACCAACGTGCAACCTGTTTGGTCAACCCGCGTGCAGCGTTTGAAACAGAGTTGGTTTATTTGAAGGCGAAACAACCGAAACGAGTTGCGGTAGTGGGTGGTGGTGTCGCAGGGATGTCAGCCGCGACGGTTGCAGCCAGTCGTGGACACCAAGTGACATTGTTTGAAGCAAGTCATGAAGTGGGTGGACAGTTCAACTTGGCAAAAGTTGTACCCGGTAAAGAAGAGTTTCATGAAACCATTCGTTATTTCAAAGTACAGATTGAAAAAACGGGAGTCGACTTACGTTTAAACACCAAGGTGAATCGTGAGCAGCTTGAGCGTGAAGGCTTTGAAGAAATTATCATTGCCACGGGTGTTGTGCCACGTGCATTACGTATTGAAGGGAGTGATTCACCGCAAGTCTTGTCTTATGCAGAAGTGTTACGCGGCGCACCTGTCGGTCGAAAAGTTGCGGTGATTGGTGCTGGAGGGATTGGTTTTGATGTGTCTGAGTATTTATTGAAACCAGAGCATCAACCTCAGCCACAACCGCTTGCAGATTGGCAACGTGAATGGGGTGTAGATCCAAACCCGAATTATGTTTCTGAAGGAGGCACGCAAGCCGCAGAAGTTCATCCGCCTGTTCGTGAAATTTATTTATTACAACGTAAAACCTCTGCACTTGGAGCAGGTTTGGGTAAAACCTCGGGTTGGGTACACCGCGCACAGTTGAAAAAGCATGCAGTACGTATGTTGCGTGGGGTTCAGTACAAAGCTGTGACTAATGAAGGGCTTTGGGTGGGTATGGCAGGACAAGATCAATTACTCCGTGTCGATACTATCGTCGTGTGTGCTGGGCAGGAGTCAGTGAAAGACTTAATGCCAAGCGCTGAGCAAAATACACTCGCGAATTATCACATTATTGGTGGTGCTAAACTGGCGGCTGAGTTAGATGCGAAGCGTGCGATTCGCGAAGGTGCAGAAATCGCTTCGAAATTATAAGTTTTTGATGAAACAATATGCAGTTGGTTGCTTTGACAGTAAGTTTTACTTGTCATCAAAACAAAAGCTCCGTATGATGGCGCACATGGAAGCGTGGCAGAGCGGTTTAATGCACCGGTCTTGAAAACCGACGAGGGCTTATACCCCTCCGTGAGTTCGAATCTCACCGCTTCCGCCAAATATTTAAATAAGCCCTTGTTTTTACAAGGGCTTATTTTTTATCTGTAGTTTTACCCCTCAACCTACCCCTCATCAAATTTTGGATGTAAAAAGTATTAATCGGATGATTTTGGATGGGATGGGAAATAGGTTTAAAAAAACAATAATAATTCTAAACTCTTTTTAAGATTTTTTATTTCATAACTAAGCATATTGAAAAAGAATATTTTATACTCGAAACTCTAAAATTTAGACCATCATTTGAAATTTTATGAACTATGCTCATTCAGTACAATTAACAATACAAAATGACCTTATTAGTAAGCTTGGTAAAACGAGTCTTGTTGATGCATTGATTGAGTTAATTTGGAATGCATTAGATGCTGATGCTTTAAATGTCAGAGTGTTTTTTGAAGATAATGGTTTAGACTCATTGAACTCAATAAAAATTATTGATGATGGTGTTGGTATTCATTTTTCAGAAGCAAAAAATATTTTTAAAAATTTAGGCGGGTCTAAAAAGAAAAATAAACTTAAAAGTGATGTATATGGCCGTTTTTTACATGGAAAAGAAGGCAAAGGCCGTCTCAAAGCATTTTCTTTAGGTGCAACAGTAAATTGGTCAATTACATACAAAGATGAAAGTTTAGATAAATTATTTACCTACAAAGTAGCCATGCATTTAAATAACCCATCTGATGTAAAGATTTCAGATCCTGTGGAATCAGATGAAAATTTAAAGTCAGGTGTTATTCTTGAAGCTTATGATGTACCTAAAAAAATAAGAAAATTGAACGACTCAGCAAAGACTAAAATTTTGGAAACATTTGCATTTTATCTTTACGATTATAAAAATATAAACTTAGAAATTGATGGTGAAAAAATAGATCCTAAAAAAATAATCTTGGCTGTAACCCCTTTCAACCTTGATTTTATTAATTACGAAGGAAAAGATTATTCATCTACTTTGAAACTTACAGAATGGGTAAGTTCAAAACAAACGACTTCAACATATTTAAGCTGTAATCATGGTATTCCATATCTAAAGTTAGATATGGGGTGGAATTATCCAAATAAAAAATATACCGCTTATATTGAAAGTGAAGCCATTATAGAAATGGTCAATATGCATGGTTTGGATTTTGCCCCTTCCAATGCATCAGTTCAAAAAAATTTAGGCTTAGCAAAAGAAATAATAAAAGGGCACTTTAGAGCCCAAGAAGCTGAAAAAGCAGCCACATTAGTAGAACAGTGGAAAGAAGAAAATATTTATCCATATCCTTCTGAAACAACAAATATTGTTGAGCAGGTGGAAAGGCAAGTATTTGACATAGTAGCTTCTACGGTATCTCATAATATTGATAAATTTGAAAAAACTAGCAAAGAGAATCGAAAATTTCAGTTTAGATTATTGAAACAGGCTCTGGAGACGAATCCTAATAGTCTTCAAACTATTATTAATGAGGTTTTGAATCTTAAGCCTGAGGAACAAGATGATTTGGCTGAATTGCTTCGAGATGTATCACTCTCATCAATTATCAGTGCATCTAAAGTTGTAACGGATCGATTGAAATTTATTAATGGCCTTGAAAGTATAATTAATTCAAAAGACGGAAAGAAGAATTTAAAGGAAAGGACGCAATTGCACCGTATGTTAGCGGAAAATTGTTGGGTTTTTGGCGAGGAGTTTTTTATTTCCGTTGATGATCAGTCACTCACAGAATGTTTAAAGCAACATTCAAAATTGCTAAGTAAAGATGTTGATATTTTAGAGGCTGTTGAACATCCGACAAAAGAAAGGGGCATAGTTGATCTTATGCTTTCTAAAACAACACGAAATAATAAACCAAATACAGCCCATCACTTAATTATTGAGCTGAAACGTCCAAGAGTAAAAATCGGGCGAGATGAAATTTCTCAAATCCAAGATTATGCTGATGCTATAAGGCTAGACTCAAGGTTTAGTAAAACAAAAGCTAAATGGACCTTTATCGCTATTAGTTTAGATAGAGATATGAAATTAGATTCCCGTTATATTGACCTTGAGAATGGTGTTATTGCAGAGAAAGATAATTATATTATTTTAGTCAAAACATGGGCTGAAATTTTTGATGAATGTAAAGCTAAACTTCAATTTTTCCAAGAAAGGCTTAAATACAAAGCAAAGGCAATTGATGGGGTTGAACATTTACAAAAACATTTTCCAAAATATGTAGAAGGCGCTACAACTACAATTCAGTGAAGGGGAGTTAGAATTGGGACAAGCAAAACAAAGAGGTTCTTTAGAAGAGAGAATCGCACAGGCACAGCAAGAAATCCTTGAGGGCGAGAAGGTTACTATTGAAGAGGCTAAAAGACGCTTAGAGTTACCTAATAGTGCTGAGTTTATAGGTTATGTCATTCACTTATACGATCAAGATGAATTTGTAGGTAAAGTTGAAGAAACTGCATTATCGATTAACCGAGTTTATGTAAAAATACCTGATTTAGCGCAAATTTACGAAACGGCTGAAGATGCAGTGAATGAGGCCTTAAAAATCGATAAATATCGATTACTTGTCTGTATGCTATTTGAAGTTAATAACAAGCATATGATTCATGATGTTTGGGCTAATTTTGATGATGAATAACTAAATACTGTTTTTAGATGATTATTCAAAGTAGCCTATAAAAGTAGACTACTTTGAATTTGAGTGCTTTTCCGATTATGGATGACAACTAAACATTGCCTGTGTATTCTTTCCAAACATAAGTAATACCATTGCCCTTATAACGATAAAAACCAAGTGGCTCATGTACGCGTTCAATTAGTTGTAGCCATGCCTTTTGAACAATGCCTTGCCCATCATAACAATGGGTGTGTTTGGGTTCTGGAAAAATGCCTCGTAACTGATAATCAGAGCAGGTGAATTCCCATTGTTCTTTGAGCAACGGTAAATAATCAATTTCAACGCCTAGGATGTAAATGAATGCTTGTGCTGTTAGCTTATGATCAAGCCCTTTGACGATACGCCACTGGATATCAGAAAGTATACCGCTGAGCTGTTTAGCCCCATGTAGCCACTGGAAGTATTTCTTCAGTACCTTTATCGATTCCTTCTCTGCTTCTTCCTGTGTCTGGTAATGGGGTGGGTCAGTTTGCGTAATCAATGGTAACTCTAAGAAAATGCAATTGGCTTGGTCTTGTGTTTGCATGACACGGCGAAAAACAGTCTTTTGTTCATTACGAAGTTTTTGCACTTGTGCTTCATATTTATTCGCTTGGAGCTTTGCTTTAGCGACGTATAACTGACCACGAAAAAAATCAAAGTTATTTTCAAATATATAGTTTGGAATAGGCTGCGGAGAGGTTACCAAACCGATATTTTGCAGTGAAAATTGACGAAAGCCTTCTAAGTGAGGATGAGGTTCAAAACCTTCAAATAGATCAATGAAATGAGCAAATAGCGGTGCTTGCTGTAGGGCCCAAACAAATAGTGGGTTCATAGCAGGGTATGGGCACGCTGCTGTGGGTTTAGCATAGACCTTAATTTTAGCCTGCTCTAACTGCTTGGAGAAATTTATCAGTCCGAGTGCAATTTGACTAAAGAGAATATCCCCAAAAGCAGGCCGAACCATTGTGACGTTTGAAGTAAAACCACCAGTTCCACTTGGGTAAACATTCGGTGGTGTTTGAGTATGATTAACAAATAAAGGTTGTGCGTTTGGTACAAATACTTGGTTCATGTTGAAAATCTCTGTAATAGGGTTAAAAAGATCAATAATGTTTGGTCAGGTTTGGACGACCCATCTGCCTACGTAGATGAGGCAAAATGCCCATATTGAGTGTCTTGACGCGTTCTAAGCTGCTATGTAAGACGTACTGTTCAAACTTGGCAAAGTAATGAATCACCTTTGCGATGTTGTCGTATTTTGTTTGGTCATTACGGTTGATTACGCCCAAAGCATCGTATTTGTACTTCTTACGATTTTTACTGGTATTGCAGTTAAAATAGCTATGCTTACCATCAATTTGCTTATCCCAAATTTCACCAATCATCCGACCTAAGCTAATGTCTTCACGATGCTTGCTACCACAAAAAAAGAAAAAGCCATGAATATGCAACGCCTGATCTACTCCATGCTCAAGCTTCCACACGTAGCCTTTTAAGTGCAGAGATTTGCTGCGACGTAGTTTCTGTAAAATCGTATGAAAATGCGCTACGATTTCTTTATGGGTAAAATGTTTCTTATCTGCTGGTAGATAAAAGTCAACACGTACACCCAATAAACGTGAGTATGATTTGCGAACCATATCAACGTATTTCAGTGCATTCTTTTCACGCCTTCTCGCCATCTTTCGACGGTCATTCACCTGTTGGACAAATTTTGGATCTTTTAAGCCTTTAAAAATTCCTTGAATAATAGAATTACTGATCACAGCTACAGACTTTTTAAGACCTGTCGCCATTCCATTTGCATCTAGTACGTTGAGCTGATCATTTGGGTAATTAACTAAATCAAATAAAATATATGGATCACTTGGAATTACTTGATTGAACGTTGCTGTTACTAAACCAAACTCTTCACACTTCAACTGCATGGGTGTGTTTAACTTTTTTGTCGCTAATAAAAAACTTCGAATTAATTCCGATAGTTCGGGATAAATTAATTCCCAGTGATCTGTAACCAAGTCTTTTTGCTTAGACTGAATCCAACGATAAAGATAAGTTGCTCGTTGTTTTTTAATTTCATTGCATAAGAGAATAGCATTTACACATGCAACAATTTGCGGGTCTAACTGTTGTTTAAACAGCAGGTTATTTGTCAGTAAGTTTCGTAATTCAGTGCTATTCTCTGCATTAGTTGAGTAAGCATTGTCTTGCTCAACGTTGATACCGACCTCATCAACTTGTTTCGATAATGCTTCTTCGGTCTCAACTTCAGCCTCAGTTGATGGCTCCAGTTCTTCTGGAGGAGGTACGGTTTGCATGGGCTCAAGTCTACACGCCACTTCAAAGAAGTTAGGTGGTAAATGATTCATTTCTATAAAGCTCATAGATATAGCTCCAATCTGTAAAAAATACAAATTGCTGCCATCTAACCTATAGTATGTATTGAATCTGAATATGATCTATAAGATATTGAATTCATTAAGTTATGAGTACAAACTTAATGGTTTGTACTCATTGAACTGATTTCGAATCTATTATTTATCTTATGTATAAATATATAGATCAGTAGATTATATAAATAACTATATTAATCATTTAGATATGTTAATAGTGTGTATATATTAATCATATAAAAACCAACACTCTAAAATTAGAGGCAACAACGGTTAACAAGGGCACTTGAGATCAAGTCCCTATCTGACATATCGATAAATTCTGTTCTGCGTGAGTGAAAAGATAAGCACCTAATGCTTATGCTTTTTTCGAAATCAACCATTCATTGAGTTCGTGTTGCAGCCAGCCTACGGCTGAGACTCCAATCTTAATAGGGGTTGGGAATGTTGGATCGTATCGCCTCGATTTGGGGTTGATTTTTTCGTAAATTGAACTACGTGATAATCCACATGTATCGATGACTTTTGGTAATCGAATAATTTTTATCGATTCATTTTCAAGATCATTACTCATGATCGAACTCCATAGACTATGTTGCTTTTGGTTCGACTGAATTGTGATTTATGGTGAATATATTCTTAAGTGAAAAAATAATATATTTTATAAGTATCTGAAAAGTATATTAAAATTGCAGGTGTAACTTGGACGTAAATTATTGTGTAGTACGATTTAAGCGGAAACTAGAAATTATTAACTTTATCAATCAGATACAGAGCTCTGAAGAATTTAAAGAGTTTTATGATTGGCTTAATCAGTTTTACGAACTTGAAATTGTTGAGTTGGTCAATGATTTTGAGTTTGAGCTATCCAATAAGCCGCTGAATTCACAAAATTATATAACTGAGAATTGGATTGAAAATTATATTTTTGATCGTATTCAATATGGCAAGCATAAGGTAAATAGGGGGCTTGAAACATTAGTGATGGATCACCTAGGGAGTGACGATTTTTATAACAAAGTCGAAAAACTTCGATTAAAGTTCAAGCAATATTTGCTTGATCATCAGCAATTAAAAAATGCTTATTTAAAATTAACAGAGCATATTGATATACGTTGTTTGGTTAAATCTCATGCCAGCATTGAAAGCTTATTTCTAACATGGTTTAGCATCGTAAATTATTTTGCGAAGATTAAGCGTTTAAATCAAAATTTAGATAGTGATAAACATTGGAAATCCCTACATTTTGAAGAACAAATATATAACTATTTAAATGATTATGAATACTTAGCCAAGAATAATGGATATAGATTTGGTCATAAGACCATTGATGATATGACTTTGTTTAATGATGAATATGGAAGCAAAAAATATCTAAGTTTACACTTAGCTGAAAATTGTAATGTTCCTGTAGCTCATGTTTTGACTGAATATTTGGAATTCGTAAAATTTGATTTAAATCACAGACTATTGCTTGAAAATGCCAGTACTGAGCAGAAATCACATTTAGATCAATTGGACAAAATTATCCAAACCCTTTATTCGCAAAATAAACAGAAAGCACCTAAGGGTGCGGGAATAGAAAGATTACTTTGTTATACCATTTATAAGTTAATGGTTCAGCGTGGACAGATAGATAAAAATATTGATATTTATGAGTCAATCAAAATACTACTTGATTATTTGGCAGAAATTCTACGGAGATCAAAAGTTGGATTTGATTATGATGGTTCACTGTCGAACAAGGCTCGCCTTCAGTTAGTTATTTATCAAACTGAATACTTTGATGAAGATGAGCTTTTTATGATTTTGGGCTTATATAATTCACGCAATATGCCATTTTTACAATTGTTCAGACCAAGTGAGCAAAGCAATAATAAGCGTATTCAACCGACATGTTTTGAACAAAATGACCCAAAGCTTGAACGCATGGTTAAAGTGAAAGAGAATCGAACTATCAAGTTATTTACGATAAAAGCAACCAACCTCTATCAACTGATTAATGACGAAAAAGATAAGCCATTCAGTTTTGAAAATTTATATGCAGTTGAGTAAAAAGCTTTATTTTTCTAAGGTAAAGACTCATCTTTACACTCGTAAAAACTGCCAAAATTACGATTTTTTACGCTAAATTGGCCATACTGCTGACTAGAATCGGTCAGCAGTTTCGTCCAGTATAACATCAAATTTCGCGTTACCAAACGCGTCAGAATTTGGTGCTTTGAATGTCTAAAAATTATAAGTATAGGTCAAACCACTGTTGGTGGTGATGGTCACTTCACGTACATTTTCAGCAGCACAACCGAGATATACCTGTGCTACTGAGCCATAGCGCATATTTTGATAATCATAAAAACCTTTGGTTCTACAATTACCACGATTGATTGAAACATTGGTCAGGGTGGTTGGATCATCATTTAGTGACATGATATTGAGTTTATCCACATAGCCTGTCCCGGAATATTGCGATTGATCACGACGGACACGCACTTCAAACTGTTCTTGGATCGGTTGTTCCTGTGACAGTTCAGTCATTTGCTCAGCATCCGCGCCATTTTCTAAAAATGATTTATCAACGACAAAATCATCTTCGGACTGATTGGATGTCTCAGACGGATCAGAAATGCTATTCGCGCTAGAGGCTGTATTTTGATCTGCTGTTGCTTTGGGTTCTACTGTGGCTTGAGATTCTTTGGCTGGACTACATGCGGTTAAGCCCAGTATTAATACGCTGGATAAAAGAATCGGGTGAATCAGTTTCATGGCTGAATTCCTAAAAAATTGCTTATTTCATCTATCAATAAAGTCGTTGTTTGTTCTGTGTGGTTATTTACATTTACCTTTATGAACCGATTGCACCAAACGTGGTTCGGTTTTATCTGCATCTAAACGTAGGCAAATGGCTTTCTTAGTTTTGATTGAGCTAGAAATAAGCTCTTCACCCTGAATTGGGTTGGCTCCACCAGCGTTATAAACTTGATAGCGTTTGCCTGTGGTGGTTTTAAAACTAAAGGTATCGCCTGATTCACTAAAGCCTTCGATCTTTTTAACAATCACAGTTGCTGAATTAGATTGTGCAAACAGTGAGGTGCAGATCAAACTGAGGCCACAGGCTAAGATGAGTTTTTTCATTTTGTTATTCCTCTGACTTAGTTCTTAAAAATGGTCACAGGCCAAACTACGGCTTTACCGAGATTGTAGGCATAGCTGTAATGTGCGGTACTGCTGCAATTCTTGAAATATACTGAGCAAATCAGTGCGATCAGCACATAGCCGATAATTAAATAGTTTTTCATGTGTTTCCCCAGATGCTTGAATTTATGACTGACATTGCTGAACAGCGTGTGCCATCACCACATTGAAATCTTCTGGTGGTTGCATCGTTTCTCGAACCGTGACATCTGCCATTTTTTCCATAAATTCAGGTGAGTAATGCGCTTCGACTTTGTCGTAAATACAGCCACAGGTAGAGCGGTCTAAACCACCCGCCTGACAACCTGCTTTAAAGTCACGTTTGACCTTGCTGTCACAGGCCGTCAGCAGGGTGCTACTGAAGGCAATAGTGATTATCCCAAACCAAGTTTGATATTTCATTTCTGTTCCAAATCATTGTTATCTATTGTTCTAAAGTCATGTGGATGGTTTTATTTATGCCAGCCTGCCAGATAAATCAGCAGCCATAGTCCGCCAAGCACAAAAACAAAGGGGCCTAGCATTGCCACCACGACGACAATTAAAATCAGCTGTGCGATCAATTTCATAATGTAGTTCCAGCACAAAGCAGCCCCTGAATTAAAAACTCAGTGGTTGATCAGTACGGTGAAATCAATCAGTGCACAGGGCAAGACAATAAAGTTGGAATCGGAATGCAATACCGAAGTCGAGAAGTAGGTATAAATGAAGCGAGTGCAGGGGAAGAAAGCACAGTAAATTGAATCATGATAGATGACTCCTTGGAATTATAAGAAGTTCTACCAAATTACTGCTAAATAATGGTGGCAGAACGAAAGGGGGTTAGCAGACTGGGATCCAAGGAACCAGCACGCACAAGGCGTCCCCCTCCCGTCCTACCGCAACAACAGGGGGACACGAGGGTTCCACGACATACAAAATTACTTTCATATACCGTGCTGGATCTGCGGTCTGCTAAAACCGACTGGCAATGTAGGCCAGCACTTGCATCATAATCGCTGATAAAAATCAGGTCAATTGATCCCTGTATCAAGACATTAAAATTGATCTAAAAAAGCATCGATTAAAATCACATTCTAAAAAAATACAGATACATATCATCTGAATGAGAAGCATGTGGCTCCTTCAAAACAGCCTATGCAATAACCCGATTCACGCTTTGCCTGCTTTCCCCAAAGCAGGCTTTTTTTATTTCACTCATTTTTTATTACAGGAATTATTCAGATGAGTTTGCCATGTCCTTATTGTCAGTCCCGAGACACGGTACTGCTGGAATCCCCACAACACTCCGTCATTAACAGTAATTCACCTTTAGCGCAACACAATGTGATGTCACCTCTGGCACTGGCCACGTTGGGTATCAGTGTTTCTAAAAGTTTAAACATCCCACCGATTGCAGGCGCCCTAGTCGGGGTGCTGATCGGTGGCATTTGGATGCTGGTGACGGACGATGACGTTCAAAGTAACGCCCATTCTGTTTATACCCGACATTATTACTGCAACGACTGTGACCGCGATTTTAGTCCGAGCCTGCGTAACTAATTTTTAAATGAATTTATCCAATGACCTTTTACAGCAATTTAACTTTTTATAGGAATTAAAATCATGGCACATCAAATTGAACAAATGGCTTACGTTGGCGAAACTCCTTGGCATGGCTTAGGCAACCAACTCACTCAAAACCAACCGATTGAAGTCTGGGCACAGCAGGCAGGCATGGACTGGCGCATCGAATCTTCAGATGTCAGCTATATGGCTAAAAATGATCGTGGACAAAGCATCATTATGCCGTATGAGGAACAACGCGTACTTTATCGCTCTGATACTCATGCCCCCTTATCGGTAGTGAGTCAGCGTTATCAGGAAGTCCAACCCAAACAGATTTTGGAGTTTTATCGTGATCTGACCGAACAATCAGGCTTTGAATTGGAAACTGCTGGGGTACTTAAAGGTGGCAAGAAATTCTGGGCTTTAGCCAAAACAGGGCAAACTTCTGCTTTAAAAGGCAAAGATGTCAGCAATGGCTACATTCTCTTAGCCACTGCCTGTGATGGAACCTTAGCGACCACCGCACAATTCACCAGTATTCGTGTGGTGTGTAATAACACCTTAGCGATTGCCTTAAAGGGACAAAATTCAAGTGCAGGTGTGGTCAAGGTGCCGCATAGTACCAAGTTTGATGCAGAAAAAATCAAGCAGCAACTGGGTATTTCAGTGCGTGCATGGGATGAACACATGTATGAAATGAAACAACTCAGTCAACGTAAGGTCACCCAGACTGAAGCAGTCGCGTATTTTGATGCCGTGTTTAACAATACCAGTTTGAGTCCAATCGAGCAGGACGAAGGCATTATTCAGTTCTATCGTAATGTCGCTACCCAAGGGAACCAATCCACTAAAGCTGAAAACAAGACTGAACCCAATGGACGTGCCATGTCTAAAGTCATGACCATGTTTAATGGACAGGGTCGTGGGGCAGAACTGAGTTCAGCCAAAGACACGGCTTATGGCCTACTTTGCAGTATCACGGAGTTTTGCGATCACGAACGTCGTGCTATGAGTCAGGATCATCGTCTGGATTCTGCATGGTTCGGTGCAGGAGCAGGCCTTAAGCAACGTGGACTCGAACAAGTTTTACGCATGTTGGCTTAGTTCCAAACAATCTATTGATTAGCCTAAGCCGAATCATCGCAATACTGAAATGCTCAACCTTACAAATGACTTAACCCTTTTTATTCAAAGCTGTGTCTACGGACACGGCTTTTTTTATGCCCAAAATTTAACAATGACAGGAAATCGCTATGAACTCAGCCGTAATTCAACCAAACAACGCTACACTCAATATACATGCCAACCGTCCAAAACTGTTTACCGCAAAACGCTTTGTGGAGACTAAAAATATGACGCAAGCCGAATGGCTGGAAGTTCGACGCAAGGGCATTGGCAGTAGCGACTGTGCCGCAGCTTGTGGTCTCAATCCGTATATGTCGATGTTGGAACTGTGGATGATCAAAACAGGACGGATTCAACAATCGATTGAAGAGGATAGTGAAGGCCATGCACCTTTATATTGGGGCAAACGCCTTGAACCACTCGTTGCGGAATACTACAGCATGCATACCAACTATAAAGTCCGTCGGGTCAATGCCATGTTACAACACCGCGATCCAGACAAGCATTTTATGTTAGCCAACTTGGATTACTCAGTTGTTGGAGATGCCGATGTACAAATACTGGAGTGTAAAACCGCAGGGGAGTATGGTGCCAAGCTGTGGCGAGATGGTGTGCCTTTATATGTACTTTGCCAAGTGCAACATCAATTGGCGGTGACAGGCAAGAAAGCCGCACATATCTGTGTCTTACTCTGTGGACATGAAACACGCATTTTTAAAGTCACGCGTTCTGAATCGGTGATACAACACATCATTAATGCGGAACGTTACTTTTGGGATTGTGTGGAAAAGGATACCCCACCAGAAGCGGATGCCAGTGAATCGGCAGCCAAAGCTTTACAACTGCTTTATCCAGAACATGTACCACTCTCTACGACAGACTTATCTGAAGATGAGCAAGCGAATCAACAGTTTGAGCAATTGATCCGAGTACGCAATCAAGTTGAAAAGAACCAAGAGCAATTTGACCTACTTAAACATCAGCTACAAGCAAAGATGCAAGAGGCTGAACGTGCCACCTTTAAAACGGGTTCAGTGACGTGGAAAAAGGCTAAAGACTCGATCAGCTTAGACAGTAAGGCCTTACTCAAGCAGTACCCTGAATACTTAAACCAGTTTCCACAAGCCAAGCAAGGGACACGGCGTTTTAACATTTATAGTTATGACGATTGAAGATGAATTAGTATAAACAGATACGTAACTAGATGCTAAAAATCCCATTACTTCAGATAAAGCATTTTTCTTGCAAGAATCGGTATATTGTAGATTCCTGTGCAATATTTAGTTAAAACAAGAAAATTCAATATATTTCAATTATATTGAATTTAATTTCGATCAAATTAAAAGGTGATTTAATGAAAATAGAAGTGGCTAAAAAAATTTTAGAAAGTTTGAATCCATCTGAAATTGAGAGATTAGAGATGGCTCATTGGCGATATATGCATTTCATTGATATTATTGACGATCCTAATCCTGAAGATGTTGATCAAGCTAAAGAAGATCGAAAAGCTTATGGCCAGTTGTGTACACCTTCAGTATTTGACGTTGAAAACTCAATTCAATTTATGATGAATATTACTGGTTTGCCAAGAGATTATTGCGAAGCATGGAGTGAACATGATTTCTTTGAAACATATGGTGTAAGTTCTGAGGATGTCGAAAAACAAGATCATATTTGATAACTAGAAATTTTATTCTGAATTTCAATAGTATAAGAAGCTAATCAAAATTCTTTAGGCTTAGATGCAATTCTATTGATCTATTGTAATGCTGATTGAAAAACAGCATTCGCTTATAAATGCTTAACTAAATGATTCAATCCAAAATCCCATGCGTAATTGCATGGGATTTTTTTATGTTTATTTAATTCACAGAAAAGAGGAAACACCATGATTAAAGGTTTAGCTATTACACCGCCAATACTCGGGAGGATCAGTATTGGTAAGATGGTTGAGAAAAATGGTAAACGCATCCCTGAAAAAGATGACCAATTTACCTTAACTTCCCAAATCCAAAACAAGGACGGTTGGGTGAAACATCCACTCGATGAACAACTCCGAGCCAAAGCTCCCAATCAAAAACTACGCTCAATTCCTGTACGGATGATCTTCAATGATCCTGAGTTGAATCTAAGAGCAGAGTACAGCTTATTTGACCGTCAAACAGGAAGACCTGTTTGTGTTGGGAATGGTGAAACCTGTCAGCGGTTGACTAGTCAAGGTGTGGAACAGCATCCCTGTCCATCACCTGATTTATGTTCAATGGCTCAAGGCGGGCACTGTAAGCCATATGGGCGACTGCATGTCAATTTAGATGAGTCCGATGAGCTTGGTACTTTTATCTTTAGAACGACTAGTTTTAACAGTATTCGAACTTTGGCTGCTCGGCTGAGTTACTACCACGCAGCATCAAATGGTTTTCTGTCCTGTCTACCTCTACAACTAACACTTCGAGGAAAGTCGACTACGCAAAGCTATCGAACGCCTGTCTATTACGTGGATCTGACTTTACGTGAAGGTGTTCATTTACAAGAAGCGATTCAAACTGCCAAGGAGATTGATCAGAAGAGTAAGTTATGTGGTTTTAATCAGGCTGCTTTAGATCAAATTGAACCGTACCAGGTTTGTCGGAGACTTTTTTATTTAAGTGTATTAGTTCAGACTTGATCGTACATTCTTCTTGAAAAAGAGAAAGTTACCCGT
>JACRYN010000072.1_pt1 | contig 26307 bp, 36 predicted proteins | sample 8023231 | NCBI WGS metagenome assembly JACRYN01 (sample SAMN15756473, study PRJNA655841) | gut metagenome | isolation source: fecal sample D84 from domestic dog with diarrhoea | host: Canis lupus familiaris | place: South Africa: Mmabatho, Mahikeng | collected 2019-09
ATGAATTGGAACAAGACCTTGGTGATCGTCTCTGGTCTCGTTTTCAGCATGATGGTTTGGATGTGGTTGAGTGTAATTGGGCAGACGCTCGGGTAGGAGGTGGGGTGTGAGTAATTATCTAGAAATGAATCTTGAGCAGCTTCAAAAAGAACATGCTGAGTTGCTTACCTTCAATGAAAAGCTAGACCGCGAGCGTAATGGATATCGTAAAGATGCCCAGAAGTACGCCAAGAAAGTTCAAATGATTGCAAGTCTATTTGTTGTGCCGAGTGACGACCACGAATTAACGCTTAAGGCCATTAAAACGATTGTGGAACGAGTAGGGGGTGCAGCATGAACGAAATCCTTCAACAAAGAATTGAATCGGTACAAGCTGGCAAAAATATAACTCATGCCCAGATTGAGGCTAAACGCAGTCTACGTGAGCAGCTTGATAGTGACCTTGAGGCTTTCTTAAAAAACGGTGGAAAGGTGGAAACCTTACCGCGTGGTTATTCAGGATTAAGCGACGAGCTTAAACCAACTCAAAAAATGCGATCAATCATGTCTGCACCGGTTGCTCAAGCTAGAGCATTGAGCGACAACCCAAGCGTGATTGCTTGGAGAGAGGCGAAAGAAAAGGGCCTTAAACACTTTAACGGAACAGCGTGTATCACTTGTGGTTCAACGCTTCGGTATACAAGCACAAGAAGCTGCTTCTCATGCAACAAGGCTTCATCGCTACGCAGAGCAGAACGTATTAGAAAGGAGCGAGTGGCATGAACTTAATCGAAAAATTGGGATTGCCTATGGCTGAGGCGATAGCTTCATGCTTACTAACAACAGCAAAGAGTCCTGAATATTTTTGCTTGGATCCGAAACAGTATTTCTGTGTGGTGGATGGGGTGGTTTGTTTTTATCACGATAAGGAGCAGCAATTTTTGGAATACAAGCCATTAGCTGAATGTGATTTTGAATATGTATCTATTGCAGACCTCCGCGCAGCCATCGCTGACCACGACCGAACCGACCATGTAACAGATATCCGCAATCACGTTAGCCCCAATACGAGAGTTTCAGAGGCGCATGTGAATGAAGCATTTAAATTAAATAGATTGGGGTGAGGAATGAATGAATTTAGAGAGTTGGCCGAAAAAACCGTTGTTGAGCTTTTCGATATGGTGAAAGAGAAGGTTGCTGAGATCCATTCGCTTAAAGCCCAGCTCAATAATATGGAGCAGTGCTATATCCAGCTCAAGCAGATTAATAATGAACAGGCAGAAATTATTAAAGGTCATTTTTCTGCGCGTCAGGAAATGAAGAAATGTATTGATGCTGCTCTCTACGATATCGCCCAAGCGAAAGATGGTTTTTATGGGTATTCGTCACTTGGCGGGGATGTGGACAACTTGACTAAGAATATTGAAAAATCGTTAAGGGGTGAGCGATGAAAGCAGGCGACCGCGTAAAAGTGGATTTTGTTGGTGAATCAGCAACGATTTACTCAGGCAAACGCTTCACTGGATACGGTGTATTAGACCGTGTTGAAGATGGTCGGGTATTTGGGCGCTTAGATGATGGAACGCCGTTCATGTGTTTGTGTGCTGATGTGGAAGTAATCCCACTAGTGGATCGCACTGAAGAATTTGAAGCATTTTTTACAGCACAACCATTCTTTAAAAACTTGAGATTTATACACGGCGATAAGCTCTTTGATTTTGACAAGGGCATCGGGTACCGCAATTTAACTGTTCAAGTTGGCTATGTTTGTTTTTGCAAGGGTGATGGGGAGTTTGTATTGAATGACTAAGTATCTCATTGGCATCGATACAGGTGTGAACACAGGTTACGCCGTGGCAGAAGACAAAGGCAATGGTGGTGAACTATTTGAAGTTACATCCCTGACGATTACTCAGGCCATGAGTCGAACGCTTGAGTTTGTTGTGCACTATGGAAAAGAAAACGTTTGCTTATTCATTGAAGATGCTCGGAAGCGCACCTGGTTCACTGGTGGTCGTGAGAAAGCCCAGGGTGTTGGATCGGTAAAACGTGATGCGCAGATTTGGGAAGATTGGTGTAAAGAGCAAGAGTTGAATTACTTAATGATTCATCCAGCAGCCAATGCAACCAAAACAAAGGCTGATGTATTTAAAAAGCGCACCGGGTGGATTGAACGTACGAATGAGCATGCGCGTGATGCAGCTATGTTGGTTTTTAAAAGATTTGCGAAGTTTTGAGGGGAATAGGGATGAATGCAGTTATGGCAGATAAATTTGAACAATTTGAATGGTTGACTCATGGCATTACTGCAAAGTCGCCAAACTTTGAGCCACAAGCTCATGGCACTGGAGAGAAGCCTTTGAACTACGAAGATCGTTTAGGTGCCATTGCTACAATGGATACGCAACTGGCGAAGTCGGTTACAGCACTTATTGTCTTTGAGGGCAAGTGTCAAAGTGATTATGAATATGTGCGTATGCACCTGGTAAATATCATGCTTCAAAACGCCGTGGCAGATAAGAAGCGAGAGCCTGAGCAAATTACTATGAATCACTTGGCTTACTTAATTGCACGCATGGTTATAGATTTTTCTTTAGATCCTGAATTAGAGGAAAATTACACAGCTAAGGGTCGTTTATATTATGCGGGAGTGGGAGCGCATCAAATGTCACTCAAGGCCTATGATTGCACATGGAAAAAATATGAAAAGTTAATGGATATGGCAATTGAATCGGCTATAGATGAGGCATCTAAAGCAATAAAAAAATACAAGAAACTGACTTATATGGACGCTTAAAATAATACTAGGAAAATTTTACTGACTAGGGTATATTTTAACTATACTGGTCGTATTACGGTTTATCTGAGACCAAGCAAGTTTATATACCCAGCTCCTCTAGGCTGGGTATTTTTTTAATTACAAATTCTTACATGACAATTCACATAAAGCTGACTAGAATGCTCGGTATAAGCTTCTCCATGAATAGTTAATATCAGTTTATACCTGCACCTTCCCCAAGTTGCAGGTTTTTTTTGCTTCATTTTTTGTGAGATTAATGATTTAATTATTTTGTTGTGAATAAAAACAACGATTCCTTGAATCAGCGCACATGACCAAGGGGAAAAGCCTTACAGTGATGTAGGGCTTTTTTTATGGCGGCTTGACTTTATTCGTAGTGGTTTAAATTTTAATGCCGCCACCCAGATTTTACATACATCAAAGCTCGGTCAAATGATACGGCTTTTGTGGATATCAGATGCAAATCTTATTTCAGACCCCAATATATTGATAAAATGTGATTTATATCTTATTGATTGATGAAAACAGCAACAGTTAAATAAATTTAAGATGGTTGTTTACACTAGTAATCAATTAGATATAAAGTGCTTTGGACTTTTTTTCTAAAAAATATAGAGAAGCCCATAAATGATTGAGCATAGCAGTTATCTAATTGAGCAGATTGAATACATGGGTGGTGGTTCATTCGGGGCTGTACATAAGGTTAATGTCTATAATAGAAAAATGCATTTGTGTGGGCAATTTGCAATGAAAACCATGCAGTCAGATGCTCGAGAAGCGGAGGATTTCCGCAAGCGTTTTATGCGAGAAGGGCATTTACAGTCTAAATGTATTCATTCCAATATTGTGCCTATTTATATATGTAATCTTTCCTCTGCAGAGCCTTGGTTTGTTATGGAATTGGGAGAAACTGATGTAGAGAAGTTGATTTTAGAAGGAAACTTCCCAAGACAAGAAAGGTTAAAATGTATATATGATTTGCTTTTAGGGATGGAGTTTATTCATAGTCGCAAATTATTACATCGTGATATAAAACCTTCCAATATGGTTAAGGTTGACAATAAGTATAAAATTGCTGATTTCGGCCTGGTTAAAAATACAGTGCCAAACCCAAACTCTGTTCCTCTTACTGCGATTGGACAAGGAATGGGGACGCCAGGATTTGTTGCCCCAGAAGCTGTATTTGGTCATTTTAGTGATCAAACAGACATCTATGCGATTGGATCATTTATGCAATTCGTTTGTTACAATGATGAATATTTGACTGAGAAACTACTTCCAATTATTAATAAGTGTAGAGAAGATGTTCCAGCAAATAGATTTCAGACAGTAAGTCAGCTATTAGATGTATTTAAGCTGATATTTAATGGAGAACAGAATGCTTGATTTAATTACTGTAGCGGCATTCACGCTTCCTAAATCACATGAAAAGGTAAATGAAGATTCATTACTTTTACCCGTAAAAAAGAAAAATGGTTTTGCTTTTGCTATCGCTGATGGTGTTGGCTCGTATGCTGGAGCTAGTAATGCATCTCAACTAGTCGTTGAATATTTTAATAAATCTGATGATTACCCTTTTTCGGATGTAGAAAATACATTAAAAACTTTAAATAGTAAATTAGGTACACTTGAAGAATTGGACCAAAATTTTTATAAAGCAGCTACAACTTTAACATTGGGTTATATTGATGAAAAAGGACTTCATATAGTTCATATCGGAGATAGTAGATTATATTTAAAAAAGGAACAAAAGCTTATACAGCTGACTAAAGATCACACACAGCATCAAAAGCTTTTGGATGCTGGGCTATTTACAGAGCGTCAATTGAAAAAAATGCCTGGTAAAAATATCTTGATGGCTGCTTTATCTAGTCACATCAATCTTGAATTTCAATTTAGCTTTATTGAGCTATCTGAATTAATTGATGAAAATAATGAAATTGTGCTAAATATCATGTCTGATGGAGCATATGAGTTCTGGGAAAAGAAGCCAAAATTTTCAATTAATACAATGTCTTCACCAACTGCTTTTTCAACGAGCTTATTAAAACGAATACAAAAAAATGGGCCAACAGATGATCACTCTCTTATTTCAATGAAATTTAGAACTAATACTATTGGTTAATAATTTCAACCACCTCCGGGTGGTTTTTTAATGGGCGCAATATATGAAAAGGCCACAACCACCGGAACGACTTCTAAATATAGGCCCTTTAGATAATGTTGATTTTGAGCCAGCAAAAGAGCTTGAAGAGTGGATTATCGATACTTTCATTTCCAGTGATGGAAAGCTCTACAACCCTGATCATGAACATATATCGCCGTGGTCTAGCACCTTATTTAAAGTACTATGGGCATCTTCTGCATTCATCAAAGCTGACAGAGTTGTATTGGGTCAAACTGAGAAGTTTTCGCCTATGGCAGGTGGCTGGCGAAAGTTACGACAAGAAAAACAAATGATTGATTGGTTTGGCTGTGTACCAGACTTCATCATTACTATCGATGCAAAGTTTGCATCGCAGGCAAGCGATACAGAATTTTGCGCATTGATTGAGCATGAGCTTTACCACCTTGGTGCCAAGCGGGACGAAGATGGGAATTACTTAATAAGTCCTTCAACGGGTGAATATAAATACTATTTAAGACCACACGATGTAGAAGAGTTTCATGGTGTGGTTCAACGCTATGGTGCATCAGAAGATGTGCAGAAGATGGTAGACCTTGCTAATGATGGGCCAACAATTGGAAAAGCTAAAATTGCACACGCTTGTGGTACCTGTCTTTTAAAATTGGCTTAAATTTTTTTGCCTATTTTGTGATACGTAGTGATACAAAGAGGTGGTTATGGCAGCCCTAAAAGAGCCTGTAAAAATATTTATAGTTCAAGCTCTTGCGTGCCGTGACACCCCACAAGAAGTAGCGGAGCTTGTATCACAAGAATTTGGGGTGAAAATTGATCGAGTACAATGCTCAACATACGATCCCACAAAACAACGCGGTAAAAATCTTTCCAAGAAATTTGTCGACCTTTTTTATGAGACCCGTGAGAAGTTTGATGCTGGATTGATTGATATTCCGATTACTCAAAAGTATTACCGCTTAAAGCAGTATCAAAAGCATCTTGAAAAAAATGCCAGAAATACCGTGATGTCACTAAATATCATGAAGCAAGCAGCACAAGACTTGGGTGGTCAATTTACCAATCGACAAGAGATCACAGGCAAAGACGGCAAGCCAATAGAGACTGTGAGTTCTAATGTTTCAACTGAAAGCTACCTTACAGCAAGGGAGCAGGCGTTAAATGATTATTGACCCAGCGCGCGAGCTTGCGATCCAAATTGAAGCGCAGCAAGACCTGTACTTCTTTTCGCGGTACATGTTCAAAGAGCGCCGCAAGTACAAGTGGATGCATAACTGGCACCATCGTGTGGTTTGCGATGCTTTAATGAAAGTATTCCGTGGTGAAACTAAGCGTTTAATCATCAATATTCCACCACGTTATTCCAAGACTGAATTGGCTGTGATTAATTTCATGGCTTGGTGCTTTGGCAAGGTGCCTGATTGTGAGTTTATTCATATCAGCTACTCTGCGACATTGGCAGCTAATAACGCATTTCAGACGCGAAATTTGGTACAGGAAACAGCATACAAACGCGTATTTCCTGAATTTCAGCTACGCGATGACAGTAAGGCTAAAGATGATTGGCGCACTCAAGCGGGCGGTGTCTGCTACGCACAGGGTACAGGCGGTACGATCACGGGTTTTGGTGCTGGTAAGATCCGAAAGGAATTTGGTGGGGCTATCATCATTGATGACCCACACAAAGCCAGTGAAGCAAGCTCTGACACAATTCGCGGTAACGTTATTGAGTGGTTTCAAAACACGCTTGAGTCGCGGACAAATTCACCTGATACACCAATTATTGTCATCATGCAGCGCTTACATGAAGAAGATCTTGCAGGTTGGTTGCTTGCTGGCGGTAATGGTGAAGAATGGGAACACTTATGTCTGCCAGCGATTCAAGATGATGGCACAGCGCTATGGCCTGCTAAGCATTCAATTGAACGCCTAAAGGTGATGGAGGATGCGGCGCCTTATGTGTTCTCAGGTCAGTATCGACAATTACCATCACCGCCAGCAGGCGGTTTTTTTAAACCTGATCGAATTGAAATTGTTGATGCGATGCCTGCGGAATTTATCAAAGAAGTCCGCGCTTGGGATTTGGCTGCTTCTGAAAACGAAGGTGACTGGACGGCTGGTCCACGAATGCTCAAGACCAAAGAAAACATCATTTACATCGTGGATATGGTGCGCGGCAGATGGGGGCCTGATGGTGTCGAAAATACAATTATTCAGACAGCTCAGATGGATGGTAAATCAGTAATGATTCGGTTGCCGCAAGATCCAGGTCAAGCAGGTAAATCACAGGCTAAAAACTTTGTGACGAAGCTTTCTGGATTCCGAGTAAAAGCTGAAACAGTTTCAGGTGACAAGATTACTCGTGCACAACCTTTTGCAGCACAGGTCAACATCGGGAACGTGAAGATGCTTCGCGGTGATTGGAACAAAGCGCTCGTTGATGAGTTACGCAACTTTCCCAATGGCAAACATGACGACCAAGTGGATGGCTGTAGTGATGGGTTTAACGAGTTAAATGAGGCCCCTCAAGTCACTCACATCGACCTACCAATGTTTGGATTCTAATATGAGCATTACAGCAACACATGCTGACTATGATAAGCACATTGCGACTTGGAATAAGTTGGATGATGCTTGTGGTGGTCAGGAAGTAATTAAAGAAAAACGTGAAGTTTATTTGCCACTACCTACACTATTTAAATCCCCTAAAGATTTAGATGGTAAGGGGCGATATGGGGAATATCTGCTCCGTGCAATCTTTCCAGGTGTAACAAGTCGAACGCTTGCCAGTCATATCGGATTGGCATTTGGGAAAACACCTGTATTCAATCGTCCACGTACGCTGGAATATTTAGAACGCAATGCCGATGGCGCTGGACGTTCAATTTGGCAATGTGCACAGCGTGCGACACGACTGGTAAATAAAAACTATCGCTGTGGGGTTTACGTTGACTACCCAGCAGTAGCACCCAGCAAAAATAAGGAAGAGGAAAAGTTAAAAGGCGCTTTTCCGATGATTCATATTATAAAAGCGGGTGCAATCAAGGATTGGGATTACATCATTGTTGGCAATCAAAAAAAGCTTAGCTTTGTAAAATTGTTGGAAACAGTGAAAGTACGCAACGGCTTTGCTGTTGAGTCAAATGATCAGTATCGTATTTTGCTGTTGGAAGAAACGGCTAATGGGCATGTTTATACAGTGCAGATCCACTCAAAGGATGAGAAAGGACAATGGGTAGAAGGTGAGAAGTTTATTCCAACTGACTACCACGGCAAGCCATGGGACTACATCCCTTTCACGTTTTGTGGCGCCGTGGACAATTCAGATGAGATTGGAACTGCTCCATTGTATGAATTGGCTTCAATGGAGCTTTCATACTATGCCAGTACCGCAGATGTGGAAGAGTCTGCATTTATTGTTGGTCAGCCTACGTTGTGCTTCCCAAGCATCACATCAGAGCAGTATGCCATGGTGAAAGAATCTGGTGCCAGTGTCGGTAGCCGTTCAGGAATTCCAACAGATGCGAAGATGGTCCAAGCAGAAAAGAATGGTTTGGCCTATGAGCGTATGAATGACAAATGGAATCAGATGAAAGAGCTGGGTGCACGCTTGATCGAGGTTGGTTCCGCTAATAAGACTGCTACACAGGCAGATAATGATAGTTCGGTGCAACATTCTGTTTTGTCGTTGGTCGTGGCCAACGTGTCTGAAGCATTCACCATAGCATTACGTTGGTGTGCAAAGTTTGTTATCCCTGAGCATGATTTAAAGGTGGATGAGCTAAGTTTCACAATTGCTCAGGATTTTAATAAACCTAAATACGATGCCACACGCTCTAAACTCATTTACGAAGCTTGTTTAGCTGGTGAGCTGCCGATGTATGTGTGGTACCACTATGAGCAGACTGGTACATTCCCTGAAGATAAATGGGAGGACATCGTAAAGAAAATTGAAAAGCGGGATGATGGTGGAATGAATAATCCACCAAATGATGAGGAATAAAGATGGATAAATCAGCGCAGAAAGCCCTTATTGATGCGCTGAGCCAACATCAAGCGTATCTGTATCGTGCATCATCTCAAAGCGTAAACGAGCTGACAGCTCAATTTAATAAGCTTTCCAATGTTCAATTACTTAGATTAAGTGAATTACTTGAAGATTTGACAGATTCTGAGCGTAACGCATTACAGAGTGTGAATTTTTCGAGTAGAGCTAAAGCCAGTCGAAATATTGAGGAAATCAAAGTAATTCTGAATGAGTGGTTCAAATCAATTGATGAGGACCTAAGTTCAGAATTTGAAAAGTCTGCAGTATCACTCGCAGTTTATGAGGCCTCTTATACATCAAATCTGATTGCTGGTAATGCTGCGATTGTAAATGCCGATAAGATATATAAGGTTGCAAAGAAAGCACCCTTTGCTGGTGGCCAGTTGGTTGATTACTTATTTTCTGATATTGCTGCCTCACTGCGAAAGAAAGTGGAATATGTCATCCGTGATGGTATTTCGCAAGGTCAAACCAATCAGCAGATTATTCAGCGAATTAAGGGTAAAAAATCACTTGATTATAAGGATGGAATTCTAAGTAAGACTGAGTCTGAAATTGAACGTCAGGTGCGTACTGCACGTAGCCATATCAGTAATGCGACTTACATCGACACATACAAAGCACTCAGCTATGAGTATGTGAAAGTTGTGGCCACTTTGGATGGACGCACGTGCAAGTACTGCGCTTCAATTGATGGTGATGTCTATCCAATTGACGATCCGACGCGTCCACGGTTCCCTGTGCATCCAAATAACCGCACAACCTACGTGGGGTGTGACAAGGATGGCAACATTGCGGGGCTGCGGCCTTTTGTTATGGATGAGCGCAAGGTTAAGGATATTCCCAAAGATGAGCGCAAACATTTAATTGGGCAGCTGGATGCAAACACATCATTCAAAGAGTTTTTTGAACAGTCGGATGAGTTCTTCCAGCGCACTTGGTTAGGTAAATCGAAGTATGAACTTTACAAGAAAGGTGAGTACAGCATTGATAAGTTTGCTGATCCGCTGAATAAGCGGGGTTATACGTTGGCCGAACTTAAGGTGGTAGATGCCAAAACTTTTGAGGAGTTAGGGTTTTGAAGAAAGAGCCAAAGAAAACAGGATTGAAGCGCACAGTTTGGTTGTTTGAGCGTGAAATTCTAGAAATGCGTGAAAAAACCAATCTCAAGGATCACCACAAGGTTCTCAAGTTCAATTGCTTCTCAATGAAATATGAGATCAAGCCAAATTTTGATAATGGTCGAGCAGATGCAATTTTAATGCGTGATACTGCAAATCATTGGTTAAAGATATGGTTTGTAGCATTTGCTGCATGTACAGCAGATCACAACAAATTTAAAGCCAAATAACCAAATTCAAATTAAGCACCTATTGAGGTGCTTTTTTTATACCTGCTGAAAGCGGATGCGGACAGCGTAACGAGCGGATGCTCACTAAAAAGGGTCGGATGACTTATGAAATTGAAATTAGACGAAAATGGTCATGTAGTGGTTCAGGATGGTAAGCCTGTTTATGTTCATGATGATGGTAAAGAAGTGGCTTTTGATGCACCGCAGACAGTGGCAACAATCACACGTTTGAATGGTGAGGCGAAAACCCATCGTGAAGCCAAAGAACAATTTGAAGCACAAGTTAAAGCCTTTGAGGGACTTGATCCCGTCAAGGTGAAAGAGGCACTTGGAATTGTTCAGAACTTGGACGCTAAAAAGCTTGTGGATGCAGGCGAGGTAGACAAGGTTAAGGCTGAAATTACTGATGCACTTAAAAAGACCTACGAACCTCAAATTCAGCAATTAACCACTGAGCGTGATGCTGTACAACAGCAATTACATAGTGAGTTGATTGGTGGTGGCTTCGCTCGTTCTAAGTACATTCAAGACAACATTGCTGTACCCGCAGACATGATCCAAGCCCAGTTTGGGAAAAGCTTCAAAATCGAAGAAGGCAAGGTTGTGGCCTACGGTACGGATGGTCAAAGAATCTATTCACGCGCGCGCCCTGGTGAAGTCGCTGACTTTGATGAGGCTTTGGAGTCTTTAGTTGGTGGATACCCACATAAAGATTCAATTTTAAAAGGTGGTCAAGGTTCAGGCGGTGGGTTCCAGGGCGGTGGTGGAAATAAATCAGGCCCTAAATCTTTGGCTGAATGCAAAACCAAAGAAGAGAAAATTGCTTACATGAAGCAAGTGGGCGAACAAGCATAAATTAATTTAAGGAGAGGCTCATGCCTTTTGATTTACAGGTTTTTAATAAGCAAACCTATGCTGCAATGACTGAAACAGTGGCACAGGATATTGAAAAATTCAATGAAGCATCTCAGGGTGCCATTCAATTGATTAATGAGCCTTTCGGTGGTGACTTTAATATCGAAGCATCATTCAAAGCAATTGCAGGTATTGTTCGTCGTCGTAATGCATACGGCACCGGAACCGTGGCGGCAAAACGCTTGGAACAAATGCTTGATGTAGCAGTTAAGGTTGCAGCTGGTACACCTCCAATCGAGTATGAAAAGCAGCAGTATTCCTGGATTCTTCAAAATCCAGAGCTTGCAGCTTTGACCATTGGTGAGCAGCTGGCGAAAGCTCGTCTAGCGGATATGCTGAATGCGGGTATTTTGGGAGCATCTTCCGCTATTTCAGGCAATGTAAACGCGGTGCACGGTAATGGTACTGATGCTGCATCATTCCGCTTGCTTAACAAGGGTGCTGCGAAACTTGGCGACCGTTCAAGTGCAATTCGTGCTTGGATTGTTCACTCAACCACAATGCATAACCTTTTTGATAATGCGTTGGCCAACTCTGAAAACCTTTTCCGCTATGACGGTGTAAACGTTGTGCGAGATCCGTTTGGTCGTGTATTTGTGGTAACTGATGCGCCTGCACTGGTTGGTGATAATACTGGTACAGCTTTCTACAACACGCTTGGTTTGGTTGAGGGTGCTGTAGTTGTAAACGATAACAACGACTTTAATGCTGAGCTTGTACCGAGTACTGGTGGTGAAAACATTAAATACACCTACCAAGCTGAATGGACCTTCGGTGCTGGCGTTAAAGGTTATGCATGGGATACAGCAGCAGGCGGTAAGTCACCTACTGATGCGGCAATTGGTACACCAACCAACTGGGATCTAATCGCTGCAAGCGTAAAAGATACCGCTGGTGTATTAATCAAATCTGCCTAATTGAACTGCCCCGAAAGGGGCTTTTCTTTGCCTGATGGGAAATTAAAAACATGAAACAAGAATCAAATAAGCGACTGTATTTCACTGATGACTTTTCGCCTGCAAATGTGGCAGAACTACAAGCTCAAGGTTATACCTTACGCAAGGCGAGTGCCTATCATGAAGCCGACACACTGGAAGCGTGTGCAGAGGTAGCTGGTGATGTGCCTCAAGCCTATCTCGACCTGATAAAACGCAATAAAGCCAATATCGTTACAGCGAATGTACAGGTGAGTATTACTCCCGAACTGCAAAAGGTTATTGATGATGCAAAAGCCGAATGTGAAAAGGTGGTTGCTGAAAATGATGAGCTAAAACAACAAGTGAAAACATTAAAGGCTGGGCTGATTCAGGGTGAAACTGCTGATTTGACTGGTTTGATACCTGTAGAACAATTTGATGCGGTCGCGCTTGATTTAACCAACACAAAAGAGCAGTTGGCCACAGCACAAGGTGAACTGATTTCTTTCAAAAACGATGTTGGTGCAATGCAAGCCCGTATCGCTGAACTTCAATCAGTGGATTATTCAAAACTTAAAGTGGATGAGCTAAAAGATGTTCTGAAATTGAAAGGAATTGAATTCTCATCTGATGCCAAAAAGGATGATCTATTGGCACTATTAACCCCAAAGGAATAACACCATGAGCTTTATTACCCAAGAACAGGCTGAGCAGATTCTAGGTGTTGACTTTGCACCAGCTGGTGATAAAGCTCGCCTCATTAAATTAGCAAACACTTGGATGCGAAACGAAGTTGGATATGTTCCAGATCCGATTGACTCACTCCTGATCGATGCTGCATGCGAAATTATCAAGGGCATTATCGCTGGGGTGATCTATGCAGGTATTGCACGTCAGACTACAAGTGAAAGCGTTAAGGCTGATACAGTCCAAGTCACTGAAAGCTTTGCCGAGGGTAGTGTGGAAATATCAGAATTTGAGCAGATTGCTCTTGCCTTTATTGACTCATTGAATTTAAAACCTAAAGGATTTGGATTTGAGGTGTTTCGAGCATGATCAAAAAGAAAATCCAATCCAAAGTAGCAAAAGCCTTTGATAAAAAGCTTGCCGATGCAGTCGATACCTTCACCTGTGAAAAGCCGATTTACTCAGGTGAGTTTGATTTTGAAACGCAGACTTATCCAGTTGTAGGTAGTGAGTCATATTCAGGGCGGGGTGTGCGAGGGAATTACCTTCGGGACATGGTTAAGCCTATCGACTACCAAACTACTGATGCAAAGGCTATCGTCCTTCAAAACGAGCTTACAGGCATTCCGCAAATAGGAGATGTTTGGCAGTTTGCCGATGGTGGTTTTGAGGTTAAAAATATTAGCCAAGATCCAACAAGTAGCATTTGGACTTGCCAGCTTAGAAAGGTGTAACAATGGGATGGAAAAACAAGCCAACTAATTTCGCGCTTGAAGTGATGAAGAATGCAGACGACCACCTTAAAAAGATCGTAGGCGAAACATTGCAGCAAGTTATTGTGCGCTCACCTGTCATGGATGGTGAATTTCGAGCATCACATAAAGTAACGCTTGATTCACCTCAAAGCACTTATGAAAAAGGCTATGACCTTTCAGGCAGTGAAACGCTACAAGAAGGACTGCAAATAACATCTACAGCGAAAATAGGCGGTCTTGTTTATATCCAAACATTGAGTCCATACGGCACACGTTTAGAAAATGGCTGGAGTCAGCAAGCACCCAATGGTGTCTACGCGTTATCCTATCAATCAGTAGCGAGTGAATACAAATGATGACACTTACTCAGGCTGAAATAGAGATATATAAGCGTGTCGGGCAGTTTGCGGATAGAAGCAAATATTTAATCGGCAGCACGCTACTACTTATCGGCGACAACAGTAAGAATCTAGGCACAGAACTAAATACAACATTAGAAAACATTGTGGTTCGTACTGAGAACCAAATGAATGAAAAAGGGAAGCCATTTAAAGCGCCAACAAATAAACCGTGGTGTAAAGTTTCTATACAGTACGCTGACAGCCAAATGGCATCTATTGGTGATGGCCCATGTATCCGTGATTACGGCATGATTTCAATTCAGTGCTTTACACCAAAGAACAATGGAACGCTTGCCATGACCGCATTGTGTGACCAGTGGCGAGAATTATTGCAATCATTCGGTGTATCTCATCTTGAAGTCTATAAGGTTCATGCACCACAAAGCATAGATGACCAAGACTTTTACGCAAAAATAATTAGAGCTGAGTTTCGAGTGAACTAGCTTAAACACTTAATCAAACCGTCCTTATTGGGCGGTTTTTTTATGCCTGTTTTCAGGCAAACCACTGGCTAGGCTGATCCCCGAAAAGAAGATGGTCGTTTCGACTATTCATTGCATCTTCTTGCCAGTGTCTCTTTTTTAATGAGTAGTCGGAGCAGATCAATGAATGCAATCGTAAAAATTGAAAATCAAACTCCATTTGTCGAAGTCGAATTAAATGGAAAAGTTCAACTCGGCGTGAATGCGCGTGACCTGCACAAAATGCTAGAGAGCAAGCAGGACTTTTCAACATGGATTAAACGAAGAATTACTCAGTGCAATTTCGAAGAAAACTTTGACTACGTTAAGCTCCACCAAAAAGTGGAGCTTTCAAAGACTGGTCAAACTTCAATTGAATACATCATCTCGGTGGATATGACCAAGCACCTTGGAATGATGGAGCGCAACAAAAAAGGTCACGAAATCCGTAAATACTATATCGAGCAAGAAGAATTAGCTCGTCAGCTTAAAGATGGGCTACAGGTACGCATTGGTAAGCTTTCAGCACAAGTTGAGCTAATTACACAGTGCTTGTCTGAGGCAGGGCGGTTTTTGTCTGTAGAGGGCAAACAAACCAAGCCAGCATTACTAAAAGAATTGGATGAACTGATTAAAGAGGCGCAACCATCCTTAGATTTTGATCAGGATAAAGATAATGACAAATAATATTCCTGCTTACATTGTGGTGGAGTGCAGACCAAGCACAGAAGAAGATGGTTATGCTGATATTGTTATTCATAACGACACCTACATTTTTGAAAGTGTAGAGCCGGCAGAAAACCTGCGCGCAGCAATGCTAATAGCTATTGATATTGAGCGAACCAAGCCAAACCACAAGCACCTCACGCTGCACGCCGAAAGCGTCTCGAAATTATGCAGAGGTATGCAAGGTGAGACCATAGATTCCAATAAACATTAAACCCCGCCAAGTGCGGGGTTAATTATTTCAATGCCACCGAAAGGTGGTTTTTTTATGCCTTGAATAGGAGAAAACCATGAGTTCGGGCGCAAAACAATTAGTGCAGATTGCAAAAGAAACTGTCATTGGAACAGTGCCTTCGCCATTTGCGCGTCAAACCTTGGCATTTACTGATATTTCATTAAACCAAAGTGTTGAAAAAACAGAGTCGGCTTCAATTACAGATAGCCGATTACAGCAATCATCTATGATTACTTCGGCGGAGTATTCAGGTGAATTGAGCGCAGAAGCTCAATATGGTGCTTATGATGACTTGATGGCCGCAGCAGCCTTTAATGCTTGGGCAACCAATGTTCTGACTTTTGGTGGTACGACTCGTCAAACATTCAGCGTATTGCTTGGCTATACCGACATTGCGAACTATCACACTTTCTCAGGCTTGCATGTAAATACATTCGGTATTGATATTCCCGAAGCTGGTCTGATTGGCCTAACTTTTGGCTTCATGGGTACTAAGCGAACCACAGCCGCAGTTGCACCCGTAGGAACAATTACGCCAGCGTCAACCAATCCGCGTATGTCGAATATCTCGGTAGGTGATTTGCTTGTCGATGGAGCATCGGTTAAAGGCACAGCCTGCATTACAGCATTCTCATTCAATTGGGATAACTCGATGCAGGTGCAAAAATGCTTAGGTGCTGGCCTTGAAGTTGGTGCAATTCTTGAAATGTCAGCGAAAGGCACAGGCAGCTTCACAATGGCTTGGTCTACTAAAGCGGCAGAGCTTTATGAGAAGCAATTCATCAATGGGAATATCTCGCTATCAATTCCAATTACAGATACTGCTGGGAATAAATACGTTTTAAATATTCCTAAAGCTGAGCTCACAGCATCGCTTGCGACTGGTGGTAAAGATGACCTCTTAAACACAACATTTGAATACACAGTTGTGGATCAAGCACCAACATTGACGCGCACACCTAAAGTTTAATCAATAGCCGCCTTCGGGCGGTTTCTTTTGGAAGATCAAACATGGCTTTAAAAGTAGCAATCCAACAAAGCAAAGAAGTCACACTTTGGAAAGAATACAAAGATAGCGAAGGGAATGTTTTAGCTGAATTTAAGATTCGTGGTTCTGACTACAAAGCATATCGTGTAGCGGTTGAGCGTGCACAGAATCAGTTGTCGTCAAAAGGTTATGATGTGGCGACTGCGGGTAGTGAAGATAAGCTTTATCACGAGCTTTTACTTGAAGCTGCCGCATGTCATTTGGTGGTTGACTGGAAAGGTGTGGTCCTTGTTGAAGATGGTAAAGAGATCGAGCCTGAATGCACACCTGAAAACGCAACCAAGCTTTTCAACATGGGTGACATCGGTGTGGCGATTTGGGCATTTGTGAAAGCACAGTCTGACCAAATCCAAGTTGAAGCAAATAGCTATCGAGATGAAGTATTGGGAAAGTCCGAGAACTCTACAAATACCTCCAGTTCGCCAGTGAAGAAGAAGCGGGCGAGTACAACCAAAAACAACGCGCAATAGCCGAGGCGACAGGCAGAAAGCCACCAGAAGAAGTTAAAAAGCCTGAGTATAGCTATACAGCTAATGCTTTAATTGAAGCCTATAATGTCATTTCACGTTCACGTAGATACGAGCAAGGCACACCGTTAGCATTGGGTATTGCCGACCTAAATGCCTATTGTGAGCAGTATGAGTTACCAGTGGAGCGTTATATTTTTAACGCTGTCATCTTTGCTTTAGATAATCAGTTTATTGATGAGGCTTATAAGAAGATGAGCAAGAAATCAGCTTAGGTTGGTTTCTTTTTCATTCTGGAATTAGTATCTTGTTCCCATAACAAATATTGGGGGCGGGGTATGGAAGATTATTTAGGCAAGGCTGCCCATGAAAAACAATCAGCCAAAATAGCAATAAAAGAAAAAAGGTTTGATGATGCGTGGAGGCATTTAAATAATCAAAAAGATTTATATCTGAAGCACGCCCATAGGATGCAATTCTCAGAGATACATACACTGGTTATAGATTCCTCACCTCATGAAGATATGGCGAATATTCTAAGGCTGGAGGGAAAGCACAAGAACGCTCTAAGCAATATATCCTATACCTATAAAGCAGCTCATTTAGCAGACCGGCCAACCATCACATTGGAGAAAAAGTTAGAGGCTTATTACAATAGGGCCTATAAAAAGCAACCTTTCAAAAGATTTTTATCCTTGCTTAAAGCTCTGCCTAACGGTGACTACGTCTCTGTAAGGGATTTTGTGGAAATTTACTATCCTATGGCTCCCGAGATAGGTGATGATCAGGCCCGACCTTATACTGCTCAAAATAGGATCGATATAGCTCAAGAGAAAGCAAAGTCAATTAATAGAAACCTCTTTGAGAGAAGAGAGCAACAGAAGGCTATTGCGAGTACCAAGGTAGTAGACACTGAAAAAGAGAGCCGTCCTGAGCCAAAATATGTTGATACAGCGAGTATTAAGGTAAATCAAAAAAGCCCAAATGCTTTCTTGGGGTATTCCAACTCTGACTGGATACTAAATATCACCATAGGTGCTATAGTTTTAGTGATATTTATTTGGCTAATAGGTTGATAAGGATTCATATGAGAAAAATTATTTTATTGGCTTTATTTTCTGTCAGCACTATAGCGTTATCTCAGGAAATTTATACCTTAAAAACCTCGGATGGTAGCACCCTACTCACAGCAAAAGAGCCTACTGAAGAAAAGTATGGAAAATTTACAGTTGAGAAAAAAACATATTATCCAGAATGGTCTCCATTGGACTGGAATTATGTTTGCTCAAAAGATAAGTTTGATGGAAAAAAGAGCTGCTCGTTAAACAAATCGCATAGCGATGTAATGGTTAGTATTTTTGATGGGCAGCACAGTGTATATGTTGGGCGAGACCATTATCCAAGATCACAAAGCGCTATAAAAGTAGATAGTAATGCACCAATTTATGGTTATGAAGGATCAAGCAATACTCCCAAGAAAGTCATTGAGCAGATGAAAAAGGGGAAGATTGCGTACACTAGATACAGAGAGTGGCCGTATGATTATAATCGAGATGGTGAAGTTGATCTGACAGGTTTTGCCGAGAAATACAATGAAATGTTAGAGAAGTATAAAGAACTCTAAAGAAGTACAACTTACAAACCTCGCGAAAGCGGGGTTTTTTATTGCCTACAGGAAAGTAAATATGACTCAAGAGTCCCGCCTGGTCATCGTGATTGACTCAAGAAATGCTGAGCGTAATGCGCGTGCAGTTGCCAGCGAGCTGGAAAATCTAACCAAGAAAGGTGATCAAGCTGAAACTCAGATGACGGCAATGGGCGCTTCGATTAAAAGCCTTGTTGGTTATATGGGTGGGATTTTGACTATCAACAAGGCTATTGCTATGGCCGACGGTTATACGCAGATGGCTGCACGTATTCGCAATGCAACTGCAAATGCTGAAGAATATGCGATGGTGCAGGATCGTTTGCTCAACACAGCTAATACGACTTATCGACAACTTGGCGAAGCTCAAGAAGTGTATTTAAGTATGGCTGGTGGTATGAAGTCGCTTGGCTATCAAACCAAAGAAACCTTGGATCTAACAGACTCACTTTCTTTTAGTTTTACTCACAATGCAACCCGAGTTGACCAAGCGCAGTCAGCAATGGATGCATTAAGTAAATCTATGGCTAAGGGTAAGGTTGATGGTGATGCGTGGATTTCAATTGTTACTGGTGCAGACAATATCATTGCTGATATGGCCAAAACCACAGGTCAAACAGAAGCTGAAATTCGTCGCTTGGGGGCAGAAGGTAAAGCATCACTAGACGATCTAATCAAAACCCTGATCACTACTCGTGAACAAAATGAAAAGCTTGCCAATAATATGGAGAACAGCCTAGCGGATGGTTTTACGAAATTGTCTAATGAGGTGACTGTTTATCTCGGAAAAGCCAACGAAGCAACGAGTGCTACAGGAATATTAGCAGGCGGGTTGAGTAGTTTGGCAGATAACCTGGACTTGGTTGCAAATACTGGTGCAGCACTGGGTTTGGGATATGTGACTACCGCATTACTAACAAAAGGTGCTGCTGTTAAACAAAGTCTTGTTGATTCAGCGGCTCGTCGTGTGGCTGATCAAGCTGAAATCCAATCGCAAGTACAGTTGGCTGCTGTTGAGGTTCAGCGTACTCGTCAAATTACCGCTTTAGCTGCTCAAGAGGTTCATCTAGCAAGACTGGAGCTAAATTCTGCTACCACCCGAGATGCACGTGCAGCAGCAACAATGCGCCTAACTCAAGCAGAAGTAGCTCTTAATATTGCAACTAAAAATACTACGACTGCTACAGCCACTTATAGCGCCGCTCAAGCCGCAGCCACAACAACATCACTAACATTGGCTAGCGCTGCAAGATCAGCCTTAGCTTTTATGACGGGACCGGTTGGTCTCGGTATTACGGTGGCAACGGTTGCAGCCGGATACCTACTGCTGGGCGACAATTCAGAAAAGACCACGGTTTCATTGCGTGAAAACAATGAGGCAGTAAATGATGCTATTCAAAAATACCGCGAGCTAGATGATGTTCAAAAGCGCGGGCAACAGGCAGCTGAGAAGGTAAAGCTATCTGAACTAGCTGAAGGTTATAAAGAACTAACAACCGATTTAAACACCAGTGCATACGCTTTGAGTCGACACAATGATTTCACTCAGGAGCAATCTCGTGAGGTAAATGCATTAATTGCTGAATTTAAGCAAACAGGTGATTTAGATAAGTTTTCTGCGGCGATTAATAAACTTTCTTTTGTGAGTCAGGACTCTAAAGATAAGTTTAACGCTCTGGCTGGGCAGGTTCGCACTTCTGGAAATGAATATAAAAACCAGAAGCAATTTGTTGATGCAATGACCAACTCCCTAAATCAAAATGGCGCTGCGGGAGATAACGCAGCAAGAGGGATTAGAAATGCAGCTGAGGCAGTAGCGGAATACACAGGCAAATTGAAATCTCAGCAATGGGATTTGGAGTTTACTAATGCGCTTGTTCAAAAACATGGGAAATCAGCGCAGGAAGCGGATTTGCTTTTGCAGGCTTACCGTGAAAATGAAAAAAAAGGCATCAAAGGTGTAACAGCTGAACAAAAGAAAATTATTAGCAACATTGAAGCTCAAAGGCGTTCAACCGATGCCTACAACAAGGCCCAAGCAGATGCATTGGCAAGGCAGAAAAAAGTTGCCAAAGAAACCACATCCCAATCTCAGAAAGACAAAAAAGAGACTGAAAGACTAGCTAAAGAGCAATTCGATTTGCGGGAACAGATTGTTTATGAAAGTGCTCACAGAGAAAAGCAAATTGAATTAGATCTCGCAAGGGAAATTGCTGAAATTCGTAAAGCTAAATTTAACCCAGAAGATACAGCTGGGCTTATTGGTAATGCTGAGGCACGTGCTGGCTATGAAAAGGAGTTATATACCGAGCAACTTAAATATCAACTAAATGAATGGCAGTGGACGGAAGAGGAAAAGCTAGATCAGCGTGTCAAAATTAATCGATTATTAATCCTGTCTAGTCGAGAGTTGACTGACGCAAACAAGCAATACAGCTTGGATTCAATGGTTGATCAAAGTAATCACGAACTCGCTCTAATCAAGCTTTCACAAGAAACTCGCCTCTTTCAAATGCGTGAGCAATTCTTAAATGAAACTGTGGCCATGGAGCAACGCTATGACCTAGAACACAGAAAGCTAATTGAGATTAAAGATGTAAAAGAGAGGGAATATAAGGCAGAGATGCTCAGACTTCAGAAGATGTCTGAAATTCAGCAACGTCTTAAGAATGCCTCGCAAAACTGGGCTTCGATTCAGGCCGACATGAATGGAACAAGTGAGTTGCTTCGATTGTCCGACGAAAGGGATTACAGGGCGCAACAAAGCGGAGAGCTTGCAGATGCTGAATACCAATCTCTTGCACAGAAGGCCCAAGATCCTAATGCCAATATGCAGGAAATTGCAGCGCAACGTGAAGCGATTTGGCAAGAGCATCATGATCGAATGACAGCTATTGAGTCGGATTACTACACCAACTCTCAAGCCTTACAACTTGCTGGCATGGGGCAGGTTGCAAGCGGCTTATCATCTATTGTTGGCGATATGGCGGGGGAGCAATCATCCGCATATAAAGCCATGTTTGCCATAGAGAAAGGCTTTGCGATTGCTCAGTCGGCACTTGCTATTCAAACAGGTGTATCTAAAGCGATAGCGCTAGGGTTTCCGCAAAATATTCCTGTCATTGCTCAAACCGTGATGGAAGGTGCGAAAATTGCCAGTGCTATCAGATCTATTACGGACACAGGCTTCGCCGACGGTGGCTACACAGGCCACGGTGGTAAATACGAGCCAGCAGGTGTTGTACACAAGGGCGAAGGTGTTTTAACCCAAGAAGAAGTTAAAGCATTGGGTGGCCCTCAAGGCTTTGAGGATTTGCGCAAGTCGATTCGTCGGGGTTATGCGACTGGCGGATTGGTTGCAGATACTCACCGTGTCGGTATGGGTGCTGTGAGTGCGATTAATTCGGGTGGTGGTAACGGCTCTAGTTCGGGCGATGTAAATATCACTGTCAATGTCACCGACTCAGGCGTAACAACACAATCTAATCAGTCAGATCAGAAGCAACTCGGTCAGATGATTGGCAATGCGGTTCGTACGGTGATTCGTCAAGAGCAACGGCAAGGGGGATTACTTTCTAAATGAAAACGATAATGGCTATATCGCTAGCCCTAGCTATTTCCCTAATCCTATACGCAGCCTCTTTCTTAATTAACCCAAGTCACTACAAAATTTTCGTAGTGGCTTTTGTTTTTGGGCTGAGCTGCTCATTCTTATTGAGGTACAAAACATGAAAGCAATTCAATTTAAAAAAACAGGCACATTTACTGGCAATGATGAGGAAATTCAGGCTCTTTTTGGTGGTCACTTTTGTTATATGGGAAAGGGTCGCTTACAGGATATTGAAATGTACTTCGAGCGAGGAAGTCAAAGCTTGCCGATTAAGTTTAATGACTGGATTGTTGACCTTAATGGGGTCATTTTAGTTTTAGATGGTGTGCAGTACCAATCGCTTGTGGCGGAAACAGTAAGCGCTAGAAAGCAGACCGACGATCAAAAGCAGCTTGGTCAAATGATTCATGATTCGGTTAAGGCGGTGATTAATCGAGAGCAACGTCAAGGTGGATTATTAACAACAGAATCTAAAGACAATGCTCCCGATGTCGACTCCACCACAATTAAGGATTGTAGAAAGCGCTTTCAGGTGAAGATTGATAAAAACAGTATTATTGCTGGCAACAAGTTTGCAGAAGGTGGTTACATCAAACCTCCACACATCATCGAAATGGAAAATCAGATTAAGGCGCTTTCAACTATGGTTTCAGCACTGGACTGCCGTCTTAATGTCCTGAGTGGTGGGAAATGAGCAACCAAAAATTCACATGGTGTAATGACTTAGACGGAAACTCCCAAACATCAAGCTTTAAGGTTCTTCAGTCTAGTTTTGGCGATGGATACACACAGCGAACGAGTGTTGGGATTAACAACCGGTCAGGCACATGGGCATACAAAAGGACTGGCAAGAAGGCTTTGATACAAGAGATCAAGGCCTTTTTTGATGCACATAAAGGTGCTGATTCATTCCTCTGGGATTCACCGCTAGATGGTGAGGTTCGTGTGGTGGCGGGTGACTATATGCCAGTCAGTTTAGGCGGTGATGTTTGGTCAATCTCCACCACATTCACCCAAGACTTTAAACCTTAAATTCAATCAACTTTATGCCCTCAATTGAGGGCTTTTTTGTGAGTGAAAATCATGCCGACCCAAAAAGTCAAACTAACCACAACACCGCAAAAAATTGCTACAGCCAATTCGCCAGCATATATCCAGTCACATCACAACCGTTTCAGATTTGCTTTTAGCCCTACTCAGCCCACCAACTTAGAAGCGTCCCATCAAGACATGCAGGTTTATACCGACGGGGCGCTGGGTGACTTGTGGGCTTGGGTGAGCTACCCATCAAACAACGACACCATCATTGTCTCAACATAGAGAAAGCTAATGAAAACAACCAATCTTGCTGCGGGGTTATACACACCACGAACCACAAGAATTGCACAGGGGCTTATTGATAAAGGTTTGAGAATCGGCTCGACAACACAATTAATCGGCTCAACAGAAGGCTTTATTGGTAACCGTTTACCAGTAACAACTTAATTCAAAAACTTCAGGAATAATTATGGCTAAGCAAAAAATTAACCAAGGCACAGCGCCGACGGGCGTTGGTGGTGATACTTTTCGAACTGGTTCTGCAAAACTTCAGGCCAATGATGATGAGCTTTACACATATCTTGGGGCGGCCGACGGCACTCTCACTGTAGATAAAACCCGAGCCGCATTAGGAATTGATGCAAATAAAAGCGAACTCACAATCCTGATCAAAGACTCATTGCGTCAGTCTGTAGAGGTAGCAAGCGGTGGATTGCAGACGGTTTTATACACGGCTAAAGGCCAGCCGACTTATATGAACATCATTCAAAAGTACGATATGAGTACGATTGATGCTTCATTAAGTGGTACGCACCCAGCATTTATTGTAGACGGTGTGGAAAAGCCTGAAATCTTTATCGGCACGTATCAGGGTCGAATTGTTAATGGTGAGTTGCTCAGTCTGCCAAATGTAGAGCCAAGCCATAGCACTAACTATGACAACTTTTTAACAGCAGCTCGAGCCTGTGGTAATGGCCACCACTTAATCACTAATGCTGAATGGAGCGCCGTGGCTCTGCAATGCTACAAAAATAACACTCAGCCGATGGGCAATAGTTACTACGGTCGAAGTTCAGAAGATCCGCTATTAATTGGTCGTCGTGCTGATGGTTTAAATCCGGGTAATACATCTGGATCAGCACGCACACTGACTGGGTCAGGACCTGTGCAATGGCGACACAACGGTAAAGAAAACGGCATTGCTGATTTATCCGGTAACGTATGGGAATGGAATTCAGGCATTCGTTTGCTTAATGGTGAAATTCAGGTTATTGCAGACAATAACGCGTCAAAGCTGGCGATCAATCTTGGCGCAGCTTCGACCGAATGGAAGGCAATTGATGGTGAAACTGGCAACCTGGTCACACCGAACGGCAGCGGAACCACAGCAGGCACAATCAAGTATGCTGATGGCGGCACAGCAGACTACACAATTAATGGGTCTAATTTTGGTGGTATCCGCAACTTATCAACAACCAAGCCTGTGACTGCGGCAGCTTTAGCTCGACTGAAAGCATTGTGCTTATATCCTCACATTGAAAATACCGCTTCATATAACGGTGATTACTTCGCCAAAACAATGACTGATGAGCGCCTTCCCATCCGTGGCGGCGCTTGGAGCCACGCAGCCAGTGCTGGCGCGTTCGCCTTGGCCTTGACTAGCGCTCGTTCGAGCTCGGTTGCGAATATCGGGGCGCGTCCAGCTTTCGTAAATCTGTAATCTGTCTTGTGTTATCTGTATGCGTGCGCGATAGCGCACGTTCTTAATTTTGTTTTGTAGAGATTTATTGTGTCTAGTGATTTATTAATCAGACAAAAATGCGAAGAAATGATTGCTTATGGCTATATCGCATTACGTCAATTTCCAAAATTTGAAAAGCATGTGCTTGCAGCAGAAATGAGGCAGGTCATGTGGGGGATATTGAGGTTGATTGTTGTTTGTAATAAGCGCTACCACAAAAAAACCACACTACAAGAGTTAGACGCAGAGCTAGACCTATTACGCGCTCAGGTTCGAATTTCAAAAGAATTAGGCTATCTTGATTTTAAGAAGTATGAACACTGGTCCAGACTGAACAATGAGATTGGCCGCATGGTAGGCGGCTGGATCAAAGTATTTGCCGTAGGCAAATAGGGGTGTGCGTTACAACGACGGTCCCTTCCCATCCGTGGCGGCAATTGGAACAACGCAGCCAATGCTGGCGTGTTCGCCTTGAACTTGAATAACGCTCGTTCGAACACGAATACGAATATCGGGGCGCGTCCAGCTCTTAGAGCGTGTCAGAAGCTTAATCCCTAATGGGGATTGGGACAGAACACTTTAAAAGGATGCACACTCCTTAGATGAAAATCTAAAAAACTAAACAGGCGGCATAGCTGAGTAGCAATTTGCGAAAACTTATGCCGCTTTTCTTTTGGGATATACATGGCAATTACATACAACAATCTGTTTAGTCAGGTTTACGACTTTGAAAATTTGTATAACGCATATTTGAAGGCCCGGCGCGGCAAGCGTGATCGGCGTGAGGTTTTAAAGTTTGAATTAAATCTGGAAGAAAACCTGATCCAGTTACAGAACGAATTGATCTGGGGAACGTACAAGACAGGTGAGTATCGAATCTTCAAAGTGTACGAACCCAAAGAGCGCGATGTTGCAGCACTTCCATTTCGGGATAGGGTCGTACAACACGCTATTTTACTGGTCATTGAACCCATCTGGGAAAAGCGATTTATTGACGACAGCTACGCCTGCCGAGTTAATAAAGGTACGCATGTTGGCGCAGATCAAGCACAACGCATGATGCAAAAGGTACTAAGAAACCACGGCGTTTTATACGCATTCAAGGCAGATATATCCAAATTCTTCTACAGTATTGATCATGAGATCATGAAAAGCCTGATCAGAAAGAAAATATCATGCAAACAACTCCTTACCCTGATTGACGACATCATAGAATCATCCGGTGGCGGTGTTGGAATACCTATCGGCAACCTAACATCACAGCTATTTGCAAACATATATCTTCATGAGAGGTGGATCAGGAAATTTGAACAACACCTATAAGTGATATTTTGCTCCCCAAA
>JACRYN010000075.1_pt1 | contig 25397 bp, 18 predicted proteins | sample 8023231 | NCBI WGS metagenome assembly JACRYN01 (sample SAMN15756473, study PRJNA655841) | gut metagenome | isolation source: fecal sample D84 from domestic dog with diarrhoea | host: Canis lupus familiaris | place: South Africa: Mmabatho, Mahikeng | collected 2019-09
GGCGTGCGCGGCTTGGGCGCCATGCGCTTGCTGGCGAACACCACCAGAGCCTGATAGGCCGCCGGCAGGCAACGGGCGAGCAGATCGAGGAAATAGGCATCGCGGCCAATCAGCACGCGACGCTTGTTTTTGCGTACGCCTTGCAGGATCACTTTGGCGGCCTGGTCAGCGTCGGTGATGAAGAGTTTTTCGAAATCGGCGCGGGCTTGTTGCTCGCTGTGGATGAGAAAGCCGGTCATGTTCGCGTCGATGCGGCTGCTGCGGCAGATATCGGTACGAATGCCGCCGGGGTGTACACAGGTGGCCGACACGCCGCAGCGTTGCAGGTCGAGTTCCTGGCGCAAGGCTTCGGTGAAACCGCGCACGGCGAACTTGGTGGCGTTGTAGCCGCTCATGCCGGGCTGGGCGAACAGACCGAACACGCTGGACGTATTGATGATATGCCCGTCGCCGCTGGCCTTGAGGTACGGCAGGAATGCCTTGGTGCCATGCACCACTCCCCAGAAGTTGATGCCGACGATCCATTCCAGGTCGGCGTAATCCACGCCTTCGACGGTGCTCGACAGCGCCACCCCGGCATTATTGAAGACCAGGTTGACCTGGCCGTGCTCGGCCGCGCAACGCGCCGCCCAATCGAGCATGGCCTGGCGGTCGGACACGTCCAGCACTTGGGTGGTGACAGTGACGGGCGACAAGGTTGAGGTGCGGATCAGCGCCAGGGTCTGTTCCAGGCCCTGGCTGTTTTTGTCTGCCAGCGCCAGGTGGCACCCCTCCCGCGCCAGCGCCAGGGCCAGTGCGCGGCCCATGCCGGAAGCCGCGCCGGTGATCGCCGCGACGCGGCCGTTGAATGACTTCATGACAGGCTGCCTTCTGTGGTGGAGTGGGGCGTTGCAACTGCACGCGGCAGGGCGGGCGCCGGCGCCTGGCTGACGCTGTAGTCCTTGAGGGCAAAATGCCGGGTGACCTGTTTGAAGCGCCAGGTCGAGCCGGGCCACAGCGTGGTGTTCTTGCCGGTGCGCGGGTCGAGGTACCAACTCTGGCAGCCGCCGGTGTTCCAGATGGTGCGCTTGAGCTTGTCCTGCAACTGCTGGTTGTAGGCGTGCTCCACGGCGGGCTTGACCTCTACCGTGGTAAGGCGCTGGCGCTGCATGTGTTTCAGGGCGTCGAGGATGTACGCGACCTGGGCCTCGATCATCAGGATCATCGAGTTATGCCCCAGGCCGGTGTTGGGGCCCACGATCAGAAACAGGTTCGGGTAGCCCGGCACGGTGGTGCCTTTGTAGGCATGGGCGCCATCGCGCCAGGCGTCCATCAGGTCGATGCCGTCACGGCCGATGATGCAGCCACGGGGCAACGGGTCGCTGGCCTGGAAACCCGTGCCGAAGATCAGGCAATCGGCGGGGTGCTTGATACCGTCGGCGGTGATCACGCCGTCGGCTTCGATGCGCAGCACGTTGTCGGTGACCACCTCGACATTGCTGCGCGAGAGTGCCGGGTAGTAATCGTTGGAGATCAGCACGCGCTTGCAGCCGATGGTGTAGTCCGGCGTCAGGGTTTTGCGCAGGGAAGGGCGGGCCACTTGTTTACGCAGATGACGCAGGGCGATTTTCTGCACCATTTTCATCAGGCGTGGATGCAGGGCAAAGCCCACCACACGGCCTTCCAGCGCCCAGTAAAGCGTAGCGCGCACCAGCTTTTGGGTGAGCGGTACATGCTTGAACAACCAGCGCTCGACAGCGGAAATCGGCCGATCAGGCTTGGGCATGATCCACGGCGGTGTGCGCTGGAACAGGTCCAGGTGCGCTACCTGCGGGGCGATCTGTGGCACGAACTGGATGGCGCTGGCACCGGTGCCGATCACCGCCACGCGCTTGCCCTTCAAGGAGTACTCGTGATCCCACTGCTGGGAGTGGAAGCGCTTGCCCTTGAAACTGTCCAGCCCTGGGATATCCGGCATTGCCGGGCGCGACAAGCCCCCCATTCCCGACACCAGCACCCGTGCGCTGACGTGGCGGCCGTTACTGAAGGTCAGCTGCCAGCGCTGCTGCTGTTCATCAAACACCGCACGTTGCAGGCCCATGCCAAAGCGCAGGTAGGGCGCCAGTTCGAAGCGCCTGGCGCAGTCTTCCAGATAGGCGCGGATCTCGGGTTGCGCCGCGAACTGTCGCGTCCAGTTCGGGTTGGGCGCAAAGGAAAACGAATACACATGGGACTGCACGTCGCAGGCGCAACCTGGGTAGTGGTTGTCGCGCCACGTACCGCCGAGGGTCTGGGCCTGTTCGGCAATAAAGAAGTCGGTGAGCCCGGCTTCCTTGAGTTTGATCGCCATGCACAGGCCCGCGAACCCGGAGCCAATGATGGCGATGTCGATTGAGTCACTGGGGGCATTCATAGGGCTGCCTTGTCAATAAAGCGCTTGGGCATCGGATGTGCTCCTGTTTTTGTTTTGTCTTTTAGATAGAACACCATTGCAAAGGAAAATTGAATTATTTATTTTAAAAAAGATTTTAAATAATCTACCTGAAAAATTCGCCTACGCTAGGACCTTGTTGCGCATGAGCGATTTGTCCGACGGACGAACGTGGTATGCATGAAGTGTAGGTCCAGGGCGTGGACGATGGCTGGAGTCAGATCAATTCCGGTCGGGTCGCCAGCAGCAGGGAAGCAGAGGACCGAGCTATGGCTGTCGAATGGGTTGTCGCTGCGGGAGTGCTGGCAGGCGCCAGTGCTGCGTTGTGGGGCTTGAGTGCCTGGATGACGCGGCGCATTGAAGCGACTGTGCCGATCAACGGGCGCTTCGTCGAGGTGGATGGCGAGCGCTTTCATTATGTCGAAGAGGGCAAGGGCCCGCCGCTGGTGATGATTCACGGGCTGATGGGCAGTAGTCGCAACCTGACCTATGCCTTGTCCGGTCAGTTGCGTGAGCATTTTCGGGTCATCAGCCTCGACCGGCCGGGCTCAGGCTATTCCACCCGGCACAGCGGCACGCCGGCAGACTTGCCGGCCCAGGCGAGACAAATCGCGGCCTTCATCAATACGCTGGATCTGGGTAAACCGCTGGTACTGGGGCACTCCCTGGGCGGCGCGATTGCCCTGGCGCTGGCCCTCGACCATCTCCATGCCGTATCCGGGCTGGTGCTGGTTGCGCCCTTGACTCACCCCCAACGCATGCTGCCGCTGGTGTTCCTGTCTCTGGCCGTGCGCCCGGCCTGGCTGCGGCGCTGGGTGGCGCACACCTTGACCCTGCCCATCGGCCTGCTGACCAAAGACTCGGTGGTGAAGGGCGTATTTGCCCCCGATCCTGCGCCGCCGGACTTTGCCACCCGTGGCGGCGGTTTGCTGGGCATGCGCCCCGACAATTTCTACGCGGCGTCCACCGAGATCAACCGGGTCAACGACCACCTGCCGGAGATGGTCAAGCGCTACTCCCGATTGACCCTGCCCATCGGCCTGATCTACGGGGCGCAGGACAAGGTGCTCGACTTCCAGAAACACGGCCAGGCCCTGGCCAGCAAGGTGCCAGGGCTGAAAATGCAAGTGATCGAAGGCCGTGGGCATATGTTGCCGATCACCGCCACCGAGCGCGTGGCGGCGCTGGTGGAGCAGGTGGCCAAGCGGGCTCGACCCGGCGAGAGCGTACGGCCAATAAATCCACCTGTCGCCCTGGCGAGCCAGTAACAGTGCCATCTGACTGCGGCGCCTGGCGTTGACGCCTGCCCCTGAGCACCTGACCAGACGGCTGAAAAGAGACTGCTCGGTCACGGAAAAAAGGGCTGGAGAAACTAGTTGACGACCTAACGATTCCGCGCTATTTATTTAAAAAAATTATTTCAATGTGTAATTTGAAATTATTTTTGAAATGCCTAAGAGCGAATAAAATAATGAAAAAAACGCCTTTTATCGCATGGTTGATTTCCCGGAGCAGTCAACGCTCCGTATACCTGTCGTCTGCCTCGTTGCCCACCGAATGCGTTCGGAGGCTGCCATGAACCAGACTCTGGCAGCCCCGCATGTCTGGGCCGACGGCAAACGCCACCTGTGGTGGCTCGGCATCATGCCGCTGGCGACGCCCTTGCTCTCCGGCGCCCTTGCCATCACCACAGGCGTGCAACAACTGTGGTGGGTGGGCGTGCTGGTGATCTTCGGCTTGATCCCGCTGATTGACGGCCTGCTCGGCGAAGACGTCAGCAACCCGCCCGAATCTGCGGTCAGCCACCTTGAATCCCAACGCTACTACCGCTGGATCGTCTACACCGGCGTGCTGTTTGTGATTGCCTCGGTGGTCATCACCGGTTGGCTCGCTGCGGGCGGTATCGACTGGATCATCAACGGCGGCCTGTTGCACGCCACGGCCACCCTGGAACCCTCGAACTGGCTGGCCAGGACCGCCGCGTTCATCACCGCCCGCACTGAACTTCATGGTGCAGTCAGCTGGTTGACTTATGTGGGCATGGCCATGTCCACCGGTGCCGCCACCGGCATTGCTATCAATACCGCCCATGAACTGGGGCACAAACCCAAACCCCTGGAAGTGTTCCTGGCCAAGGTCACCCTGGCGCCGACCTTCTACGGCCACTTCTACACCGAACATAACCGTGGCCATCACGTACGGGTCGCCACTCCGGAAGACCCGGCCAGCTCGCGCCTCGGTGAAAGTTTCTGGGCATTCCTGCCGCGTTCGGTGTGGTTCAGCGCCGTGTCGGCCTGGAACCTGGAGCGCGAACGCCTGCGCAAACTCGGCCTGCCGACCTTGCACTGGAAGAACGCCGTGCTCAGCGCCTGGATGTACAGCGTGGTGTTGTGGGGCGCAATGATTGCCTGGCTGGGGGCGGCGGTAATTCCGTTCCTGATTATCCAGGGCATCTACGGGTTCTCGTTGCTGGAAGTGGTGAACTACGTCGAGCATTACGGCCTCAAGCGTCAGAAGTTGCCCAATGGCCGTTATGAACGCTGCTCACCGCGTCACTCGTGGAACAGTAATCGAATTGTCACCAATATCTTTCTGTTCCAGTTGCAGCGGCACTCCGATCACCATGCCAACCCTACGCGTAGTTATCAGTCGCTGCGTCACTTTGATGAATCACCGCAACTTCCGTATGGCTACGCCAGCATGATTGTCTGGGCTTATGTGCCGTACTTGTGGCGGCGTCGCATGGACCATCGTGTACTGAATCACTATGCCGGCGATATCAACCTGACCAATCTTCAGCCGTCAAAGCGTTTGAAGTACCTGGAGAAGTACAGCGGTAGTGCCAAGCCGTTTTGAGATGAAGTAAGCCTTCAGGGTGCACTCGGGATCTGTGTATCGCGCAGGTCCTTGTCGCCCGGCGTTTTGAGTGCAAGAACCTGGTTTGACCCTACAACAATAATTTCAAGGGAAGGACGTACACCATGCAAAGTTCTGCCAAGTTCACCGCCCACATCCTGTTGGCGGCCATGGGCCTGATTGCTTACCACCAGGCCCAGGCTGCGCGTATCGAACCCGCTGGCAGTGCCTTTACCGCCCAAGGGCCTATCAGCTTTTCCAAAGGCAAGCTCATCAGTGCCGACTGCACCATCAAGGTAGCCGGCAAAGTTGCAGCCGATGGTTCATCGGTGAATGTCGACAAAGTCGAGTTCGAAGGTGGCCTCAAGTGCAGCCGTGTCGAAGCCATCAACTTGCCTTGGGTGTTAATCGCCAAAGATACAAAAAGCGGCTCCATGTCGAAGATCAGCGTGGACGTGCATGCCTTTGGCCTGGGCGGCAAGTGTGGGCCGTCGACGGCCGACGGGACTTGGGATAACGCCACCGGCAAGTTGGAAGCCGCCGATGTTGCGATTGGCGAAGACTGCAAGATCAAGACGGTGTCGATCAAGATGCCGCCCAACTTCAAAGTTGTCGAATAACGCGTTCCGACTGTTGTAGCGGTAAATGCATTGAAATTTGGCTGGAAAGGGAAGTTCTGCAGTTTCACCGTGACCTCTCGATCATGGCCATTACCCCTGGCGAAATGAATCGCCATAACATGTGAGGAAAAACAATGAAAAGCTTGAAAACCCTCGTTTGTGCAACTTCGTTTGCTCTGTGCTTTGGTGCCGCCTCCATGGCGAGCGCGGCTTCCGTTTCTCCAGACGGTCCGTTCTCGACTAATGCCGGTACCATCGTGGTGAAGTCGCCCTCATCCTTTGGTGCGGCAGTGACTTGCGGCATTACCTTTACCGGCAACGTTAGCGGTGGCGTGGCTTCTATCAACGGTGCTTCCTTGACCGGCGGCGGCCTGTGCGCACTGCCCACGCTGACCAACCTGCCTTGGGTTCTTACCGCTGCGACGGGCACCACCGGCACCGTGACCAACGTAGGCTACAAAATCTCCTCGATTCCGGCCACTAACTGCGGCCCTACCACCATTGCCGTGGCTTGGACTCCTGGTACCAAAACACTTTCGGCTACCAATCAGTCGCTGACCGGCAACTGCACCGTCGTATCGCTGAATGTTGTTGCCCCGACGCTGACGGTTAACCCGTAAGCATGTGACTCCAGAGGGCTGATCACCCGTTGAAAGGCCGATGCCTCATGCGAGGCATCGGTTGGGCAGGGTACTTACGGTCTGCCTACGGCCACACGACCCACCGGCAGGGGCCGGGCGAAATAATAATAAGGAGCAGCGCATGAACAATAAGAAACAACACGCTCACACGTTACTGGGGTTGGCGCTGTTGGGAGGCTTGTTGACCACAGGAAATGTGCAGGCGGGCGGCTTTTCCACGCCAACCTACGGTGCGCCTGGCTGGGGGCGCGCGTTTGGTGGCGGTTCATTGTTCAAGAACGACCCCAGTGCCGCGTACAACAACCCGGCGGCCATGGCGTTCATCGATTCAACCATCGTGCAGCAGACCGTCGATTACGCCCGGATCAAGATCAAATATTCTGGCCAGGCGTATGACCATAACGGTAACCCGGTGACCAATACGCCGGTGCTGGATGATCAGGGCAACCTGGGCGATCCGACGCTGAATACGAATAATGGCGGCCAGGGTGGTTTCACCGCATGGCTACCTACTGGCTTTATGGTCATGCCCATCGGCGACCGTTTTGCTTTTGGCCTGAGCCAAGTCGTACCGCAAGGCATGAAAAGTACGTGGAACGAAAACTCTAAGCTGCGAGATTTCGCCGTTGACACCAAGATCGAGACCATTGGCCTGACAGGCTCCTTGTCATTCAAGGTCAATGATGAGTTTTCCGTCGGTGCCGGTGCCATCGTTCAACGTAGCCAAGGGAACGTCAGCCAGAACGTTGACCTGCTGGCTGCCGCGGATGTCTCTCCCGGTCTGGGAGGCACCGGTTTTCCGACCGGCGTCGGGCATTCCTTGATACGCGTGAAAGTCGACAATATCTCAGTGGGCTGGTTTGGCGGCGTGGTTTGGAAGCCGACAGCGCAAGACACGCTGGGCGTGAATTATCACGCCAAGATCAAAAACAAGATGACGGGCAAGTACGACGTTTATACAGACGCGATTGGCCGTAACGCGATGACCAACCCGATTGGTCCGAACGGCGAAACGCTGGTTGAAATGGCCTACCCTGGTCTCAAACTGTTCCCGGATGGCGCGCATGCCAGTGCTCAATTGGATATCCCGGCGACGGCGGCGATTGACTGGGTCCACCAGTTCAATGAGCGCTGGACGCTGGGCGTGAGTGCCCAGTGGACAGAGTGGTCCTCGTTCAAGGACCTCACGCTCAAGTCACAAGGCTCGACCATCGTTGCCATACCCTACAACTACAAGAACGCGTGGATGACTTCTATCGGCGGCGACTACAAAGCGACCGACGAACTCACCCTCCGTGCCGGCGTGGCTTACGACCAGACACCGACCCGAAACTCCACCCGTGACCCTCGGATCCCCGACGGGGATCGCTACTTCCTTGCGTTTGGTGCAGGTTATGACATCAAGGCGGTACCAGGCCTGTCGGTGGATGCCGCCTACTCGCACCAATTCGTCCAGAAGGTCAATCTGAAGACCAAGAACGTTGACCGCCTTGGAGGCGCGCAGCTGGACGGCAAAGCTGAATCCTCAGGTGACGTGGTCAGCCTGTCGGCGACTTATAAGTTCTGAAGCGCGTGCAAGGCAGGGCACTCAGCGCATCTGGAGGCCTTGCCATGGCTGTTGTTTTCGGCGACGTGCATTGATTCCTTCTTTCGTCAGGCTGACCCGGTCAGCCTATTTTTCCGGCAAGGAATTAAATAAAAATTTCAAAACAAAATTTGAATTAATGATTTGAAGTTTGTAGTGTGGTTTCACGTCCTGAATCAAGTAGAGGTCTCCCGCATGCTTATCTGGTTATTGGTGGGTATCGCAGCAGCGATTGCCCTGGCTTACCGACAAGCCGCCGCCGCCCTGTGGCTAAGCGCCGGCATCCTTTGGCTGGCGGTTGGCTACCTGTTCAACGCGGTGGCCGGCCTGGGCCTTACTGTCGCGGCTTTGCTGGTGGTGCTGCCCGCCTTGGTGCTGGCAATCAAACCCCTGCGCCGCAAGCTGCTGACCACCAAGGCTCTGGGCCTGTTTCGCACGATCATGCCGGCGATGTCCGATACCGAACGTGCGGCGATAGAGTCCGGCACCGTGTGGTGGGATGCCGAGCTGTTCAGCGGCAAGCCCGACTGGCAGCGCCTGCTGCAAGCCGCGCCGGCCAGCCTGAGCGCGGAGGAGCAAGCCTTCCTCGACAACGAAGTCGAAACCCTGTGCGACATCGCCAACGACTGGGAAACCACGCAGGTCTGGCAGGACATGTCCCCCGAAGGCTGGCAGTACACCAAGGATGCCGGGTTCCTCGGCATGATCATTCCCAAGCAGTACGGCGGCAAAGGCTTCTCCCACTACGCCCATTCCCAGGTGGTGATGAAGTTGTCGACACGCTGCTCGGCGGCAGCGATTTCGGTGATGGTCCCCAATTCCCTGGGCCCGGCCGAGCTGCTGCTGCATTACGGCACCGACGCCCAGCGCAACTACTACCTGCCGCGCCTGGCACGCGGTGACGACATTCCGTGTTTCGCCCTGACCAGCCCCTATGCCGGCTCGGATGCAGGCGCGATCCCCGACCTGGGCATCGTCTGCAAAGGTATGCATGAGGGCGAGGAAGTACTGGGTTTCAAAGTGACCTGGGACAAGCGTTACATCACCCTCGGCCCGATTGCCACGGTGCTGGGCCTGGCGTTCCGTGCCGAAGACCCGCAGGGCCTGCTTGGCGCGCCAGGTTCCCTGGGCATTACCTGTGCGTTGATCCCCACCTCCCATCCAGGGGTGAACAGCGGCCGGCGTCACTGGCCGTTGAATGCGGTATTCCAGAATGGTCCTACCACCGGCAAGGATGTGTTCATTCCCTTGGAGTGGGTGATCGGTGGCCGCGAACAAATCGGCAACGGCTGGCGCATGTTGATGGAATGCCTGGCGGCAGGTCGGGCGATTTCCCTGCCTTCGGCCAACGTCGGCCTGGGTAAAGTGGCGGTGCGCGGTACCACAGCCTATGCGGCGATGCGCAAGCAATTCGGCCTGCCCATCGGCAAGTTCGAAGGTGTACAGGCGCCGCTGGCGCGCATGGCCGGGCATCTGTATGCCTGTGATGCGGTGCGCAAGGTGTCGGTAGCGTCCCTGGACGCCGGCGAGAAACCGTCGGTGATCTCGGCCATTGCCAAGTACCACGTCACAGAGCGGGCGCGCATCATCGTCAACGACGGCATGGACATCGTCGCCGGCAAAGGCATCTGCATGGGCCCCAATAACTTCCTCGCCCGTGCCTACCAGCAAAGTCCCATCGCCATTACGGTGGAGGGCGCGAACATCATGACCCGCTGCCTGATCATCTTTGGCCAGGGCTTGATTCGTTGCCATCCCTACGTGTTCCGCGAGATGGAGGCGGCGCACAACCCCGACCGGCGCAAGGCACTGGAAGACTTCGACAGCGCAATGTTTGGCCATGTGAGTTTTGTAGTAGCCAACACCGTACGCGCAGCGGTGCATGCCGTGACCGGCGGGCGCCTGATTGCGGCCCCGGCCAAGACCGACCCGGCGCTGGCTGCCTACTATCGCCAGGCCAATCGGCTGTCGGTGGTGCTGGCGCTGATCTCGGATATCTCCATGGGCGTGCTGGGCGGTGCCCTCAAGCGCAAGGAAAGTATTACCGGGCGCCTGGGGGATATTTTGTCGCAGCTGTACATCCTGTCTTGCGTGCTCAAGCGCTTCGAGGATGACGGCAGGCCCCAGGCGGACTTGCCGCTGGTGCACTGGACGGCCCAGGACGCCTTGTTGCGCGCCCACGAAGCCTTGGCCGAAGTGCTCGACAACTACCCTTCAAAACCCGCAGCAGCAGTAGTACGCACCTTGAGCTTTCCGTTTGGCATCCCGCTGCGCAAACCGTCGGACCGCCTGTTGGCGCAGGTGGCGGAGGTGGTGCAGACCCCTGGCGAGACCCGCGACCGTTTGCTGGCCAACTCCTACATCCCACGTCCGGAAGTCGACAAGCTGGCCTACGGCGAATTGGGTTTCCGTTTGCTGCCCCAAGTGGAGCTGATCGAGGCGCGGCTCAAGCCCGCCATCAAGCAAGGTCTGCTCGGCCCGCTGCCGATTTCTGCCACGGCCTTCACCGATTGGCGCGTGAAGGCGCGGGCGCTGGATTTGATCAGCGACGACGAAGACGCCTTGCTGGCGCGCTATGTGCAATACGCCGACCACGGTATCCAGGTGGACGACTTTCCCCAGGACTTTGGTTTGCTGGAGGCTCTGCAGCAGCGTAAGCAGGCGCTCGAGCCGGTGGCCAAACGGCGCAGCGTCCCGGTCAATTAAGAGAAAACCCGGTCCACAGGTGGGAACTGCTTGCCTTGAATACCAGGCAGAAGGCTTTTTGTAGGAGCGAGCTTGCTCGCGAAGAACTCACAGGCGCCGCGTTGATTCAGGAAGCCAGCGTTATCGTTGACGTTTTTCGCGAGCAAGCTCGCTCCTACAGAGGGCTATCCAGTTCCCCACATTTGACCGGTTTATCAGGCAAGAACTGTGTTGTGAGTGGACTCCTTATGAGTGACAGCTACCTTTCGTTCGTCAATTCCCCCTGGGGCCGGCGTCTGGCCCAGGCGGTCGGCTTGCCGCAACCCTTGCCCCTGCAACGGCATCGCAGCGGCCAGGCCGGCCTGGCTAATCCTGTGATCATCGCCGGGGCAGGGCGCCTGGTGGCCTCGGTGCAGCGCGTGTTCAGCGCCACCGACACCGTCGCCGCGAGCCCGGCGACGCTCAAGGCACCGTCCACGGTCAAGGTGCAAGGCGCGGTGTTCGACGCCAGCGGCGTGACCGACCTGCAACAGTTGGATGAGCTTTACCTGTTCTTTCACAGCAATGCCAAGCGCCTCAGCCAGCATGGCCGAGTAGTGGTGCTCGGCACGGCACCCGAGCATTGCGACGACTTGCCCCAGGCCATCGCCCAACGCGCCCTTGAAGGCTTGGTGCGGTCGCTGGCCAAGGAGCTGCGCCGCGCGATCACCGTGCAACTGCTGTACGTGGCGCCGGGCGCGGAAGACGCGCTGGACAGCAGCCTGGGGTTTTTCCTGTCGCGCCGTTCCGCCTATGTCTCGGGGCAGGTGGTGCGCCTGGAAAAACCGGTCGATGGCCATGCCGCCATCAACTGGGACAAACCCTTTGCCGGCAAACGCGCCCTGGTCACCGGCGCCTCCCGTGGCATCGGCCTGGCGATTGCCCAGGTGCTGGCGCGGGACGGTGCCCATGTGGTGTGTGTGGACGTGCCCCAGGCCCAGGAAGCCTTGCAGCAGGCGGCGACCAGCGTGGGCGGTTCGGCGTTGCCCCTGGATATCACCGCCGCCGACACCGCCTCACTGTTGCAAACCCACGTCAGCCAATACGGCGCCTTTGATGTGGTGGTGCACAACGCCGGGATCACCCGCGACAAGACCATCGCCAAAATGACCGAGGGCGCCTGGCGCAGTGTGCTGGCGGTCAATCTCGAAGCGCCGTGGCAGCTCAGTGAGGCCTTGCTCGACAGTCAGGGTTTGAACCCTGGTGGGCGCATTGTGTGCGTGTCGTCGATTTCCGGTATCGCCGGCAACCTGGGGCAGAGCAACTACGCCACGTCCAAGGCCGGTGTGATAGGCCTGGTACAGGGCCTGGCACCGCGTGCGGCAGCCCGGCAGGTCACGGTGAACGCGGTGGCGCCCGGCTTTATCGAGACCCAGATGACCGCGAAGATCCCGCTGATGATCCGCGAAGCGGGGCGGCGCATGAATTCGTTGTCCCAGGGCGGGCAACCCATCGACGTGGCCGAGACCATTGCCTGGCTGGCGCATCCGGCGTCGGGCGGCGTCAATGGCCAGGTGGTGCGGGTGTGCGGCCAAAGCCTGTTGGGAGCCTGACCGATGGACTACGTGACGCAGATTATCGACCCATCGCCGTCGCGCACGCAGTTGTTGCTCGACGGCCTGCGCGCCTTGCGCAAACCCAAGTTAGACGGTGCGCCGCCATTGCCTACAGCGCGCCTGGTGCGCAGCGCGGTGGAGCTTTCGCCGGCCGGTATCGCCGGTTACGCACGGGCGTGTGGCTTTCGTCGCGAACAGGGCGTGCCATTGTCCTATCCCCATGTGCTGGCGTTCCCCCTGCACCTCATGCTGCTGACCCGGCCAAGCTTCCCGTACCCGGCCAGTGGCATGGTGCACCTGGCCAATCGCATTCGTCAGCACCAACGCTTGCACGAGGGCCAGGCGGTGCGCCTGGAGGTGTATTGCGAGCGCTGGGTGGCTCATCCGAAAGGGCAGGCCTTGAATATCGCCACCCGTGCCTACAGCCAGGAAACCCTGGTGTGGGAAAGCGACAGTCTGTATTTGCGCCGTGACGTCAGCAATCCGGTGGGTGAACCCTGGAATGACCCTCTGCCGCTACAGGAAGACGGCCTGTTACGCACCCAGCGCTGGGTACTGCCCGCCGACCTGGGGCGACGCTTTGCCAAGGTCTCGGGGGATTTCAATCCCATTCACACGTCGGTCATCGGTGCCAGGCTGTTCGGCTTTCGTCGCGCCATCGCCCATGGCATGTGGACCCTGGGCCGCGCATTGGCAGCGCAACAGCCGCCCGCTGGCCTGGATCAGGCCGAGGCCCACTGCGAATTCAAATTGCCGATCTTCCTGCCCGGCCAGGTCGCCCTGTGGGGCCACCCCGTGAGCGGGCCACGGCGCGAGTTCGAAGTGCGCAATTTCGCCGGGGACAAGCCCCATATGCGCGGGCTATTCATTTGGAAAGAGAGCCAGCAATGAGTGACTACAGTTTTACCCCAGCCCCGACCTGCCGCGTGGCGATTATCGGCGGCAACCGTATTCCATTTGCGCGCTCCAACACGGTGTATGCCCACGACAGTAACCAAGACCTGCTGGTCGCCGCCCTGCAAGGGTTGGTGGAGCGCTACAACCTGCACGGCCAACGCCTGGGTGAGTTTGCCGCCGGAGCGGTGATCAAGCACTCGCGGGATTTCAACCTGGCCCGCGAGGCGCTGTTGTCCACCACGTTGTCGGCGCAAACCCCCGCCTATGATGTGCAACAAGCCTGTGGCACAGGGCTTGAAGCTGCGCTGCTGGTGGCGAATAAAATCGCCCTCGGCCAGATCGAAGTGGGCGTTGCCGGTGGTGCCGACACCACCTCCGACGCGCCCATTGGCATCAACGAATCCTTGCGCCATACCTTGCTTGCGGCCAATCGCGCCAAAAGCCTGGGCGACAAGCTCAAGGCCTTGATGAAAGTACGCCCATCGATGCTGTTCAAACCGTTGCTGCCGCGCAATGGCGAGCCGCGCACCGGCCTGTCCATGGGCGAGCACTGCGAAGAAATGGCCAAGCGCTGGCAGATCAAGCGCCTGGCCCAGGACGAGCTGACCCTCACCAGCCACCAGCGCCTGGATGCGGCTTATAAACGCGGCTTCTTCGACGACCTGATCAGCCCCCATCGCGGCTTGGCCCGTGACAACAACCTGCGTTCCGATATCAGCCTGGAAAAGCTCGCCGGCTTGTCGCCGGCCTTTGACCGCCAGAACGGCACGCTCACCGCCGGCAACTCCACGCCCCTGACCGATGGCGCCTCGGTGGTGCTGCTGGCCAGTGAAGAATGGGCCGCCGCCAATGGCTGGCCGGTGTTGGCCTACTTGCGCACCGGCGAAACGGCTGCGGTGAATTTTGTCGACGGCACCGAGGGCCTGCTGATGGCGCCGGCTTACGCTGTGCCACGCATGCTTGCGCGGGAAGGCTTGAGTTTTGCCGACTTCGACTTCTTCGAGATCCACGAAGCGTTCGCCGCCCAGGTGTTGTGCACGCTCAAGGCGTGGGAAGACCCGCAGTATTGCCGCGAGCGACTCGGCCTTGACGCCCCCCTGGGCGCCATCGACCGGGCCAAGATGAACGTCAACGGCGGCTCACTGGGCTGCGGCCATCCCTTTGCGGCCACCGGTGGCCGGCAACTGGCGGCGCTGGCCAAGGCCATCCATGAACGCGGTGGCGGTCGCGGCCTGATTTCGATCTGCGCGGCGGGTGGGTTGGGCATCACCGCCATCGTCGAAAAGTAGCGCTATCAAAAACAACAATAAGGACACTGCGATGAACGCTATCAGCCTGGAACACACCGAACGCATTTGGTTGAACACTTACCTGCCCGGCGTGCCAGCGGACATTGACGCCGGGATCGAGGATTACCCGTCGCTGCGCGAAGTGTTCCTGGAGCATCTGGAGAAGTTCCGTGAACGGGTGGCCTACGTCAGCATCGGCACGCAAATGACCTATGCCGATTGGCGCACCCAGGGCATTGCCTTTGCCGCCTGGCTGCAGGACCAGGGCGTGAAGAAGGGCGACCGCGTGGCCCTGATGATGCCCAACTGCTTGCAGTACCCGATCTGCCTGCTGGGCACGATCCTGGCCGGGGCGGTGGTGGTCAACGTCAACCCGTTGTACACCGCCCACGAACTCAAGCACCTGCTCAAGGACAGTGGCGCCGAAACCGTGGTGATCTTCGAAAATTTCGCGCATACCCTGGAAAAAGCCATGGTGGGCAGCAGCGTCAAGCGAGTGGTGGTCGCGGCCATTGGCGACTTGCTGGGCACCTTCAAGGGCGCGGCAATGAACTTCATCCTGCGCAGCGTGCAGAAGCAGGTACCGGCCTTCAGGCTGCCCGGTTCGCTGCGTTTCAACCAGGTGCTCAAACAGGGCAGGGCCATGCACCATTTGCCGGTCAGCCTGCACCGCGATGAACTGGCCTTCCTGCAATACACCGGCGGCACCACCGGCGATGCCAAGGGTGTGATGCTCAGCCATCGCAATATCATCGCCAACCTGCTGCAAGCCAAGGCCTGGGTTGGTGATCAGTTGGACCAGCACAAGCAGGAAACCAACGTGACCTTGCTGCCGCTGTACCACATCTTTTCCCTGACGGTGAACTGCCTGATGTTCATGTGCCTGGGCGGGCGCAATATCCTTATCGCCAACCCTCGGGACGTGAAGCGCGTGCAAATGATTCTGCGCAAGGAACGCTTCAATGGCATTGCCGGGGTGAACACGCTGTTCAATGGGTTGCTGGAGAACAAGGAGTTCTGTGCGCGGGACTTTTCCGATTTGCGCCTGGTGATTGCTGGCGGCATGGCCACCCACACCGCCGTGGCCAAGCGCTGGAAAGAGGTGACCGGGCTGCCGATCATCGAAGGCTACGGGCTGACCGAATGCTCGCCCGTGGTGAGCATCAGCCCCATTGATATTTCCCGCATGCGCGAGATGGAATTCACCGGCAGCATTGGCGTGCCATTGCCCTCGACCTGGGTGCGCTTCTTGCGCGAAGACGGCGAACTGGCGGATATCGGCGAGCAGGGCGAGTTGCAAGTACGTGGGCCGCAAGTGATGCAGGGCTACTGGCAACGGCCGAAGGAAACCGCCGAGGTGCTGGATGCCGAGGGCTGGCTGGCCACTGGAGACATCGGCGTGATGGACGCACGCGGGTATATCCGCCTGGTGGACCGCAAGAAGGACATGATCCTGGTCTCGGGCTTCAACGTGTACCCCAATGAAATCGAGGACGTGGTGGCCATGCACCCTGGGGTTGCTGAAGTGGCGGCCATTGGGGTCGAAGACCCAGTGACCGGGGAGAAGGTCAAGATCATCGTCGTGCGCAAGGACCCGACCCTGACCCAGGAGCAGATTCTTGCTCACTGCCGGGAGTACCTGACGGGGTACAAGCTGCCAAAGTATGTGGAGTTTCGCACCACGGAACTGCCCAAGACCACGGTGGGCAAAGTGCTGCGCCGGGCCTTGCGCTGATTGAATGGTTCAGATAACCAAATGTGGGAGCGGACTTGCTCGCGAATGCGGCGGTTCAGGCACTGAAGGTGCCGACTGACACAGCGTATTCGCGAGCAAGCCCGCTCCCACTTTTAAACCGTGTCCACTTTGACCCAGCGTTCCTCAAGGGCGGCCACTCGAATCGCCGTCGCCAACCGCTCCACCTCCCACGCCGCCTCAAAGTCCGTCCCCTGGGCCCCTTGGCCGGCCAGCGCCATGATCAACTCCTGCACTTCCAACGTCTTCAACTCGTTGTAGCCCAACTGATGCCCCGCCGCCGGGCTGAATGCCGCATAGCCGGGCAGGGCGGGGCCAGCCAGCAGGCGCTGGAAGCCGTCCTGGCCGATGCGGTACAGGCGCAGTTCATTCAAGCGTTCCTGGTCAAACGCCAGCGTGCCTTGGGTGCCGCTGATCTCGAAACTCAGATGGTTTTTGTAGCCGTGCTTGAGCCAACTGCTGCTCACCGTGCCACGGGCGCCGTTGGCGAAGCGCAACAGGGCATGCACCTGGTCATCCACGGCAATGGCTTTTGAGGTTGGGCTGCCGGCGGTGGCGGGGCGTTGGTTGTGCACGGTCTGGGTATCGGCACAGACATGGGTCACGTCGCCCACCAGGTAGCGGGCCATTGACAGCAAATGGCTGCCCAGGTCAGCCAGGGCGCCGCCAGCATGCTCCACTTCGCAGCGCCACGACCAAGGGGAGGCCGGGTCCGCCATGAAGTCTTCGCTGAACTCACCTTGGAAACTGATGATCTGGCCCAGTTCGCCCTGGGCAATCATCTGCCGGGCCAGCACGATCATGGGGTTGTGCTGGTAGTTATAGCCGACACGCGTCACCACCCCGGCGGTATGGGCTGCGCGGCGCATGGCGTCGGCTTGTTCGAGGCTGACGGCCAGGGGTTTCTCGCAATACACGGCTTTGCCGGCCGCAATCGCGGCCATGGCCATGGGGTAATGCAAATGGTTGGGGGTGGTGATGGCCACGACGTCGACCTTTGGGTCGTTGATCAGCGCTTGCCAGTCACCATGGGCCTGGGCAAACCCCCAGGCGCTGGCGCAACGCTGGGCGCGTTCGGTGTCGGCATCGGCCAGGGCGGCCAGCTTGAGCTGCACCGGCAGTTCAAATACCGCCCGGGCGTTGTTGAACGCCAGCGCGTGGGCGCGGCCCATGAAGCCTGTGCCGATCAAGCCGATTCCGAGTTCACGCATCGTCGTGGTCCTTTGGATTATTGTTTTCAGGAAGGCTATTAATGGAATAAAAATTCACTAAATTCAATAGATAGAATAAAAATTCATTTCTCCTGATCGTTCCCACGCTCCGCGTGGGAATGCCGCCCGGGCGCTCTGCGCCCCGCTGTTTGCGCGGTGAGGACGCATAGCGTCAGCGGATGCATTCCCACGCGGAGCGTGGGAACGATCACGTCGATCACGTGGGGCCATCATTTCAGCTGATATAGCTATATTCAGCACATGGCCAAACGCCGCCAGTTAACAAAAGATAACGTAGCGCCGATTGTCAGACGATTCCAAAGCCCGATAGGATGGCTCCTGCTTCCTCCAGGCGCTCTAGATTGCAGGTTTCAAGGTCCTGGCAGAGAAGACGACCTAACAATAATAAATGGGAGAAAGGTCTATGAGTGAGCCTGTCATGGGTTGGGTTGTTTGCCGCCCACGCGCCGCACGCAGGGTTGCGTTGCTGGCCACAGCGCTCTCGCTGCTTGCTGGCAGCGCATTGTCGCTGCCGGTTCTGGCCGCCAGCGATACCTCCGCCGCCGCAGTCTTTGCAATTGAATCCCCCAAGGCCGCCAAAGGCTTGATGATCGACGTGGTTCACGCGGGCAAGCGCCTGGTGGCGGTCGGTGATCGGGGGCATATCCTTTATTCCGATGACCAGGGCAACACCTGGGCCCAAGCCAAAGTACCCACCCGGCAACTGCTCACGGCGGTGTTTTTCGTTGATGATCAGCACGGTTGGGCCGTCGGCCACGATGCGCAGATTCTTGCCAGTACCGATGGCGGCGCCACGTGGACCCAGCAATATCAAGACCTCAAACGCGAAGCGCCGTTGCTCGATGTGTGGTTCAACGACGCCAACCACGGCCTGGCCGTGGGTGCCTACGGTGCGTTGATCGAAACCACCGACGCCGGCAAAACCTGGAACGATGTGAGCGAGCGTCTCGACAACGAAGACCAGTACCACCTCAACGCCATCGCCCAGGTCAAGGGCGCCGGCCTGTTTATCGTCGGTGAGCAAGGCAGCATGTTTCGCTCCAGCGACGACGGCCAGACCTGGGAAAAACTCGAAGGCCCCTACGAGGGTTCGCTGTTTGGCGTGATCAGCACCGCACAGGCGCAAACCCTGCTGGCGTATGGGTTGCGCGGCAACCTCTACCGCTCCACTGATTTCGGCAGCACTTGGGAACAGGTCCAATTGAACGCAGCGCGTGGCGCGTTGGAGTTTGGCCTGTCGGGGGCGACCTTGCTGGAGGACGGTTCCCTTGTTGTGGTCGGCAACGGCGGCAGCGTGGTGGTCAGCCACGACGACGGCCAGACCTTCAGTGTGTTCAATCGCCCGGACCGTATTTCACTCTCGGCGGTCACGGCGGCCGGCAATGGCAATTTGATCCTCGCGGGGCAGGGTGGCGTGCGGGTTGCCACATCGGCCGGCGCAGAGCTCTCACAATAACAAGAAGGCGGGGATTCAATGAGCAGTCATCACAACGATAAAGCGACCTTTCTTGAACGTCTGATCTTCAACAATCGCCCGGCGGTGATCGTCATCTGCCTGCTGGTGAGCCTCTTCCTGTTCTGGCAGGCGACCTTGATTCGCCCGTCCACCAGTTTTGAAAAGATGATCCCGCTCAAGCACCCCTTCATCGAAAAAATGATGGAGCACCGTAACGATTTGGCCAACCTGGGCAATACCGTGCGTATTTCGGTGGAAGCCAAGGACGGGGACATCTTCACCAAGGAGTACATGGAGACCCTGCGCCAGATCCACGACGAGGTGTTCTACATCTCCGGTGTGGACCGCTCGGGCCTCAAGTCGCTGTGGAGCCCCAGCGTGCGCTGGACCGAGGTGACCGAAGAAGGGTTTGCCGGCGGGGAAGTGATCCCGCAGAGCTACAACGGTTCGCCGCAGAGCCTCGACCAGTTGCGCAATAACGTGCTCAAGTCCGGCCAGGTCGGGCGGCTGGTGGCCAATGACTTCAAGTCGAGCATCGTTGATATCCCGCTGTTGGAGTCCTACCCGGACCCGCAAGACCAGGGCAAGTTGCTGGCCCTGGACTACCGCAAGTTCTCCCATGAACTGGAAGACAAGATCCGCGACAAGTTCGAAACCCAGAACCCCAACGTCAAGATTCATATTGTCGGCTTTGCCAAAAAGGTCGGCGACCTGATCGATGGCCTGGTGATGGTGGTGCTGTTCTTCGGCGTTGCGTTCGTCATCACCCTGATTCTGCTGCTGTGGTTCACCAACTGCCTGCGCAGCACCATTGCGGTGTTGAGCACGACATTGGTGGCGGTGGTCTGGCAACTGGGGTTGATGCACTTCTTCGGTTTCGGACTGGACCCGTATTCGATGCTGGTGCCGTTCTTGATCTTCGCCATCGGCATTTCCCATGGCGTGCAGAAGATCAACGGCATTGCCCTGCAATCCAGCGAGGCAGACAACGCCCTGACCGCCGCACGGCGCACCTTCCGGCAACTGTTCCTGCCGGGGATGATCGCCATTCTGGCCGACGCGGTGGGTTTTATTACGCTGCTGATCATCGACATTGGCGTGATCCGCGAACTGGCTATCGGCGCGTCCATCGGTGTGGCAGTGATCGTGTTCACCAACCTGATCCTGCTGCCGGTCGCGATTTCCTATGTAGGCATCAGCAAGCGCGCCATCGCCAAGAGCAAGAAAGACGCGAACCGCGAACATAGCTTCTGGCGCCTGCTGTCCAAATTCGCAAGCCCGAAAGTCGCGCCGGTTTCTGTGTTCCTGGCCTTGATCGCCTTTGGTGGCGGCCTCTGGTACAGCCAGAACCTGAAGATCGGCGACCTGGACCAAGGCGCACCGGAACTGCGCCCGGATTCGCGTTACAACAAAGACAACAATTTCATCATCAGCAATTACTCCACCAGCTCCGACGTGTTGGTGGTGATGGTCAAGACCAAGGCCGAAGGCTGCTCGCGCTATGAAGCCATGGCGCCCATCGACCAGTTGATGTGGAAGATGCAGAACACCGAGGGCGTGCAGTCGGCGATCTCGTTGGTGACCGTGTCCAAGCAAATGATCAAGGGCATGAACGAGGGCAACCTGAAATGGGAAACCCTGTCGCGCAACCCGGATGTGCTGAACAACTCCATCGCCCGTGCCGATGGCTTGTACAACAACAATTGCTCACTGGCGCCGGTGCTGGTGTTCCTCAATGACCACAAGGCCGAAACCCTCGACCGCGCGGTGCATGCGGTGCAGGAGTTCGCCAAGGAAAACAACAAGGAGGGCCTGGAGTTCATCCTCGCAGCGGGTAATGCCGGGATCGAAGCGGCCACCAACGAGGTGATCAAGGAGTCGGAACTGATCATCCTGATCCTGGTGTACCTGTGCGTGGCGACCATGTGCATGATCACCTTCCGCTCCTGGGCGGCGACCCTGTGCATCGTGTTGCCGCTGGTGCTGACCTCGGTACTGGGTAACGCACTGATGGCGTTCATGGGCATTGGCGTCAAGGTCGCAACCTTGCCGGTGGTAGCCCTGGGTGTGGGGATTGGCGTGGACTACGGCATCTACATCTACAGCCGTCTGGAAAGCTTCCTGCGCGCTGGCTTGCCGTTGCAAGAGGCCTATTACCAGACATTGAAGTCCACCGGTAAGGCCGTACTGTTCACCGGCTTGTGCCTGGCCATCGGCGTGTGCACCTGGATCTTCTCGGCCATCAAGTTCCAGGCCGACATGGGCCTGATGCTGACTTTCATGCTGCTGTGGAACATGTTCGGCGCGCTGTGGCTGTTGCCGGCGCTGGCGCGATTCCTGATCAAGCCTGAAAAGCTGGCAGGGCAGAAGGGCAACTCGTTGTTCGCACACTGATCCTGCTCCCAAAAGGCGGGAGCGGGCTTGTATGGGAGCTGGCTTGCCTGCGATAGGCATAGGTATCTACACAACGTTGGCGCAAAGCTGGACCTGTGGCGAGGGAGCTTGCTCCCGTGACGGCCTGACAGCCGAAGCTGATCCAACTGACACACCGTGCCAAGTGTGGGAGCTGGCTTGCCTGCGAAGACGGCCTGGCAGCCAACTGGGATGTTGGATCAGAGCGCCTACATGTCTGATACCGCAGGAATGGATATTTACCCGGTATAACTGCGTCGGCCGTCAGGCCGACATCGCAGGCAAGCCAGCTCCCACAGTTTGATCGTGGGGGTGTCAGATAGGCGGGCGTTGGCTGTCAGGCCGTCACGGGAGCAAGCCCCCTCGCCACAGGTTTAGCGTCGTACCGAAGTTGTAGATACCTATGCTGCGATAGCATCACCGCAGTGTTCAACTTCTAGGTTACAGCCTGGGCTATCATTGCGGCTTTCCCCAAAATGATTGACTGCCATGACTGCCGACACCCTGACTCGCGTCCTTGCTACCAGCGATATGCTGATCATCAATGGGCTGCACGCTTTTGACTTCGAGCTTGATCAGCAACTGCAGATCCAAAGCATGGATGGCCGGGAACTCAAGCGCTGGACCTTCAGTCCAGAACAGTTAGAGGCGGCTACCTTTGACGAGAGCTTGCAAAGCTGGTTGCTGATCAACGACGACGGTGAACACCGTCTGGTCTGCTTGAGCGCCATCCAGGGCGACAACAATAACGACGAGGAAGAAGCAGATGATGCGTAAATTCTGGCCCCTGCTGATGGCAGGCAGTGTCGGTGCGATGTCGGTGCAGGCCGCACCGGCCGATATCCATGAACTGTTGGTCGGCAGCTATACAGCCGGCACCAGTGAAGGGATCTACCGCCTGCAATTCGACAGTAGCACCGGGCAGTTCAGCGGCAAGCCAGTGCTGGCGGCGAAAACCGCCAACCCTTCGTGGCTGACGATCTCCAAAGACCAGAAGCAGTTGTTTGTGGTCAATGAGAACGGCCCCGGCCAGGCAGACCCGGTGGGCCGTGTCAGCAGCTACAGCATCGACCCCCAGAACCACCAGTTGACCCTGATCAACCAGGTGCAGAGCCTGGGCAATGAGCCGACCCATTCCAGTGTGGCCGCCGATGGGCGCTACCTGTTCGTCGCCAACTATTCGGTGGTGGAAGACCCGGGTGGCAGCCTGGCGATCCTGCCGGTGGATGCCAGCGGCAAGCTGTCGGCACCGGTGCAATTGAGCGGGCACCCGGCCAGCCGTGTGAACCCGGAGCGCCAGGCGTCCAACCATGTGCATTCGGTCGTGTCGTCGCCGGACGGCAAGTATGTATTCGTGCAGGACCTGGGCGCGGACAAGGTGTTTGCCTACCGCTACGACCCCAAGGCCAATCACGAACTGCCACTGACAGCGGCCGACCCGGCGTCGGTGCAGTTGCCACCCGGCAGCGGGCCGCGTCACTTGCTGTTCAGCGCGGACGGCAAACACGCCTGGCTGACCACTGAGATGAGCGCCCAGGTAGCCGTGTTCGATTACAACGACGGCAAGCTGACGCAAACCCAGTTGCTCGACTATGCCGCCGGCCAACCGGTGTCCGACAAGGCCGGTGCGGCGTTGCATGCGTCAAACGACGGCAAATTCCTGTACGTGAGCAACCGTGGCACGGCCAATCAGATGCTGGTGTTCAGCATCGATCCAGCCACCGCGCACCTCAAGGAAATCCAGCGGCGTTCTGTCGAAGGCGACCATCCGCGTGAGTTCAGCCTCGACCCTAGCGGAAAATTCCTGCTGATCGCCAACCAGAAAAGCAATGAAATCGTTGTAGTTGAGCGCGACGCCAAGACCGGCCTGCTGGGTAAAACCGTGCAGAAATTGCCGATTGATGCCCCCAGTGACCTCAAGTTCCTGGTGCGTCAATAAGCCACAGGCCCCGCACTGCGGGGCCTGAGCCGTTGTATTAATCGCAGTGATAACGGCTACTGTTTCAAAGCATTTCTAAGGTTCAACCCTCGGGCGTAAGTTGGGTTCCAAGGCCTTCCCAGGCCACCCAACCAAACGAACACAAGGGTTACCGCCATGAACTTCAATCTCTTCTCGATCATCGCTGCTTCTGCTGTTTCCGCCACTGTGGCCTTGCCTGCCGCCGCCAGCGTGGAAGTCACCGGCAAAAAATCCAATGTCACAGCCTATACCCAGAAATACCTGCAACAGAGTGCCAACTTTTATGCGGCGCTGGATCACAAGATTCAAAACTGATTGTCGAGCGACTCAAACCCCAAGCCACTCGCGAGAGTGCCTTGGGGTTTGACGTATCTAGCTGATGGTCAATATCCGACGCAAGGATTCATTCAGGTCTATTGCGCGCGCGCGGGTGAAGCTGCTTGAGATCACGTAATAGAACTCGAAGCTGTAGCCTTTGAACTGGCGCAATTGTTCCCAGTAAAACACCTGCTTGACCGGCGCACCGACGGGCCAGGATTGGCCGACGACTTGTGTCTCGGTATGGAGGATCACCTCGTTCAACCCTTTTACAAGTCGAAAGATCCACAGAATCTCGTCGGTGGGTTGCCGCCAGGCATAGTAGGGGCAGCGTGCGATGACATGCGCCGGGTCGTTACCGATGTGATCGTCTGGGTAGCCCTCAAGGTCCGGTGGCTCCAGGCGAACCACTGAGCCTCTGACCTCGGCGCTGGTTTTCTTGGAGTACACCTCGTAGGGCGGGCCGGACTTTCTCAATACGAAGCTGGTCTCCACCCGGCCCTCAGCGGCCATCCGTATATCAAGGTAATCGATGAACACTGAATAGACCTGGCCACCTCGCCTGATCTCGACAAATTTGTGAATGATTTTGACGCCACCTTTAGGCGGGTAGATGCGGAACATCACATCATAAATATCACCCACCTGGCCCACGCTTGACGGCGTGCGAACCTGCAGCTCCAGGGGGTTTTCCCCCACGACTTCAAGGTCGATATAGCCAGGTGGCCCGCCATTGACAATGACGGGGCCATCCGTCAGGTGCTGGCCCAGGTTCACCGAGACCTCCACGCTGGCCGAGCCGGGCGTCGAGACATTCCCCACCAGATCCCGCACCTCCAGCCAGACGTACAGACGATCACTGTCGCCGGCTTCAAGCAAATCCGCATAGGTCACCAGGATCACTGTGGGCTTGAGAGCCCCCGCAATGTTTTGCGTCTTGATCACCGATCCCCAGTGAAGATCGACTTCATCGGTTGGATTGGTGTTTGGGGGCGGCTGGAGCGTGATAGTGACGCCTTTGCTGGCGTTGCCTGGGACGATGACCGTCTCGGATACGCTGAATTTCAGTCCTGAATGCCCGGGTACTGTAGGGCCATCGTCGTCGTCACCGGCGGGAAGGTCGGTCTTGACCAGCGTCAGCAGCGGGTAAGACCTGTCGTAGTCCGTGCCGCCGGCATAGTGGACCACATACACCAGGGCATACGGGCCGTCGGGCAGGTCCTTCTGTTCGGCGGCGAAAAAGTAGGCGTTGTTCAGCTCCTCGCCAGGTTTGAGCTGCTTGGTGGCGAGTACCGACACAGTGCCGTCGTCGAGTAGTTTACCGACGGTGATGACATCGCCGGGGGCCGCGGCCCAGCCTTTGTCTACCTGAATCGTCATGCCCGACTCAAACAACCACTTCGGGACGCCAGCGTCGTAGCCTTTGACGTTCTCACTCATGCCGGGAATGTAAAGCCGGTCGAGGTACTTGGGCGCCTTCTTTTCCTCCAGCGTCATGATGGTGTGTGATGGGGCCGGAACCTTCTGTTTGGCAGAGGCTTTGGTTTTGGTCTTTCCCTCTGCCGCTGCTGGCTTGGTCGCAGGCGCGGATGTCTGGTTTTTTTTGGCTGGCATGGCTGTTCTCCTGTTCCTGCGAAGTGTGCTGTTGGCGCTATCAAACGCCTGAATCCGGGCATTGGCTACTGTCA
>JACRYN010000077.1_pt1 | contig 24880 bp, 25 predicted proteins | sample 8023231 | NCBI WGS metagenome assembly JACRYN01 (sample SAMN15756473, study PRJNA655841) | gut metagenome | isolation source: fecal sample D84 from domestic dog with diarrhoea | host: Canis lupus familiaris | place: South Africa: Mmabatho, Mahikeng | collected 2019-09
AGAATGAACCATGCACTACTGATTGCAATACGGTCTAAATACGGCATAAACAGCGTGGCTGCCAATACACCAATTCCTATTCCGCTAAATCCAATGAGATTAATTTTAAAACGGTGCTGTAACTCACTGCACTGCGCCACAATACTGGGCGATAGAATCATCAGCAAACCACCGCCGATACCTGAAATGATGCGCCACACCAAATACCAAACTTCGTTAAAATGCGCAAATGCACAGGCAAACAGGCTGATTGAACCAAAGAGCGCAGCAAAAATGATATAGATCGGCATTTTTGCATTCTGTGGCAACTTCATCGCCCAAAATGCTCCGATCAGATAACCCAGCAGATTGGCGCTACCGAGTAGGCTGGCGAAATTGTGTGACCATTCATAGGCTTCGCGAGTGGACGGCAGTAGAGCGGTATAAGAAAAACGTAAGATGCCAATTCCCAAGCACATACTCAGGCAGAGAAAGAGACTTAGTTGTACGGTGCTTGAGAACGTCCTGTTCATCATAATTTGACTATTTGTTTAAAAAATACACTTGAACTATAAGATGAAATTTACAATAAAACAATCGGGTGATGTCCGCCTTTAGTCGAGCGGAGTAAAGGCGAAGTCAATTTAATCAGTATCTTTGAGTTGATTGATATCCACTGCATCACCAATGGTATAAAAATGCCCGCCTGCAACATGATGGATACTTTTCCATTCATCTGCGGCTTCATGGTAGTACCAATGGCCATCTCTAAAAACACGATCATCTGCATAAGCGGCAATGACTTTGCCAATAAACAAGTCATGCTGCTGCTGATTATGCGGTTCAGGAATGAGTTCACACAGAATCCATGCACTACAGCCTTCAACCACTGGAATTGGGCTGTGACCAAACTGAAAAAGTTCGACCCCACATTGACGTAACTTTTCAGGAGCATCATATTGACTGATCATGCCCAGTGCGTAGACCATTTTCAGCTGTTTAAGTGTAGGGACTTGCAGCGCAAACAAACCCGATTTTTCAATAATACTGCGGGTTTTTGTCGATTTATCGAGTACCACCGTCACTTTGGCGGGGCTAAACTCTAGGGCGCATGCCCAAGCCGCGGCCATGACATCGGTGCTTTCATCATCTTGACTAGAAACCAGCACGGTTGGGCCGTGGTTGAGTAGCCGATATGCTTTTTCTAAAGGGACGGGCAGAATGTGAGGATTAAGCAAAGATTGATTCATGTAAAAGAACACTTTAACAGCCGTTTAAATGCTTTATACCACATTCTAAAACTGCCAATTCAGTCTAAATTTGTACATTCAGCGTGGAATATGGCGCAAAACAGTAAGCCCGTTTAAATTTTGATTTATAATTATGACAGCATCATTTAGGGAAACAATATGAATATCCCCTTAATCGTCAATGTCATCATTTTTATTGCATTGCTTTTTTTACTGGGCCGAACCCGTAAAACCGATTGGAGTTTAGCGAAGAAAGTACTGGCGGGTCTCTGTCTTGGTATTGTTTTTGGTCTCGCTTTACATGGGTTTTATGGTACGAATTCGCCTGAACTGCAAGAGTCGGTACAGTGGTTTAATTTGGTCGGTAAAGGTTATGTCAAACTACTACAAATGGTGGTGATGCCTTTGGTATTTGTTTCCATTTTAGGCGCTGTGATTAAGCTGCACGATGCAGGTTCATTGGGTAAAATTAGTTTTATCAGTATTGGGACTTTGCTATTTACTACAGCGATTGCTGCATTTGTCGGTGTGGTGGTGACCAATCTGTTTGGCTTAACCGCGGCAGGTTTGGTCCAAGGCACACAAGAAACTGAACGTTTAAATACGATTCAAACTGACTATGTCGGGCAAGTGGCTGACTTGCAAGTGCCTGATTTATTTCTGTCATTTATTCCGAGCAATCCTTTTGCCGAGCTGACAGGGGCACATCCAACGTCCATTATTAGTGTAGTCATTTTTGCAGTGTTTTTAGGCATTGCAGGTTTGAACCTCATGAAAGCGGATGCTGAAAAAGGGCAAAAGCTGTTGTCTGCAATTGACATCTTGCAAGCGTGGGTCATGAAGTTGGTGCGTCTAATTATGATGCTCACTCCTTATGGTGTGTTCGCACTCATGACCAATATTGTGGCCAACTCTAAAATGGCGGACATCTTAAACTTAGGTGGCTTCTTGGTTGCGTCTTATATCGGCTTGGCGATTATGTTTATCGTGCACGCCGTGATTTTGGCGCTCACAGGCGTGAACCCAATTCAGTTCTTTAAAAAGGTTTGGCCTGTGCTGACCTTTGCATTTACCAGCCGTTCAAGTGCTGCCAGTATTCCTTTAAATATTGAAGCGCAAACACGACGTCTGGGTGTACCAGAGTCGATTGCCAGCTTTTCAGCATCATTTGGTACGACCATTGGGCAAAACGGCTGTGCAGGGCTGTATCCTGCGATGCTGGCTGTTATGGTTGCACCGACAGTGGGTATTAATCCGCTCGATCCACTTTGGATTTTGACTTTGGTTTGTGTCGTGACCTTGAGCTCGATTGGGGTGGCTGGTGTAGGTGGTGGAGCAACATTTGCAGCACTGATTGTCCTGCCGATGCTGGGCTTGCCTGTGACTTTGGTTGCACTGCTTATTTCAATTGAGCCTTTAATTGATATGGGGCGTACGGCTTTGAATGTGAATGGTTCTATGACCGCAGGTGTCGTGACCAGCCAAGTCTTAGGTCAAACGGATAAGCGTATTTTTGAGCAAGACAATGTGGACTTAAAAGAAGTCTAAGCTGAGAAATATATAGCTTATGAACTGAAAAGAAGCCTATCTTCATGATTAGGCTTCTTTTTATTGGGCGTGTATCCATAAATGACTAAAAACTGTATCTACTTTTTTACTCAGTTTTTTGCAAAATAAAGCTTCAATTTAGGAGAAAAACGATGAAAATGTATCAAGTCGATGCCTTTACAACTGAATTATTTAAAGGTAATCCTGCCGCTGTGATTGTACGTGATGAATGGTTAGCAGTAGATTTGATGCAGAATATTGCTTTGGAAAATAATTTGGCAGAAACGGCTTTTGTGAAAGTGATTGATGCTGAAAACTATGAAATTCGTTGGTTCACCCCTCAGGTTGAAGTGGACTTTTGCGGGCACGCGACTTTAGCTAGTAGTTTCGTCCTGTTTCGGGATTATACCGATGCTAAACGTATCCAGTTTCATGTAAAAGACTTGGGTGTTTTTATCATTGATCAAGATGCTGATGGCAAGATTCATATGAATTTTCCAATTCGTGCACCGCAAAAGTTAGAAGACTATCCTGCGGAAATTCATGAGTTGGTCGATTGTGAAATTAAAGAAGTCTATTTAAACCCACAGGCTTATATTTTAGTGTGTGAGTCTGAGCAGGCTGTTAAGGATGCCAAACCGAACTTGGACAAAATTCGTCAACTGGCAGAAAAGCATAAAGTCAGTACTGCGATTACCGCTGAAAACTTGGATGTTACCCTGACCTCAACATCTCAAGACTATGACTATATCGCGCGTTATTTCGCACCGCATAAAGGCATCAATGAAGACCCAGTGACAGGCTCCATGCATACAGGTCTTGCACCACTATGGGCGGAGAAGTTGGGTAAAACCTCATTGATTGCCTATCAGGCATCGAGCCGTGGAGGATTGCTTTACTGCGATCTTCAGTCTGAAACACGGATCCAAATCTCAGGCTATGCCAAGTTATATATGACGGCTGAACTTTACTTAGATTAAGTTGTAATTCTTTTAAATTAAAACTGCTGGTGAAAAATAAGCATTGATTAAAATGCTATTTTTCACCAAATTACTATAAAAATAATTTCACTTTCCTCTATGATGTTGAGAATCATTCATATTTTGTCGAATTATTTGGAAAAATAATGTTAATGCGTTTTAAAACATTGAGTTTGTCGGTATTGCTACTTGGCTTTGGGGGCACAGTATGGGCACAACCCGTATTGGTAAAATCGGAACAGAAAATTGAAGAATATAAATTAGATAACGGTTTACGTATTATTCTTGCGCCAAACGATAAAGAAAATAAAGTGTATATGAACATGGTCTATTTGACTGGTTCATTGAACGACCCAAAAGGTAAGGGCGGTTTAGCGCACCTATTGGAACACTTAGCGTTCAAGGGGACTAAAAATGTTCCAGGGGACGAGTTTCAACGCCGTTTAGATCAATACGGTTTAATGAATAATGCCAGCACGGACTATTATTCAACCAAATATATTAATGTGGTTCGTCCTGAACAAAATGCAATTAATGAGCTAATTCATCTTGAAGCAGAGCGTATGGACGGTTTGGTGCTCCAAGAAAAATATGTACCATCTGAAATCGCGATTGTAAAACGCGAGCGTGAAGTCCGTATGGATCAGCCTTTTTCAGTGCTCATGGATCAGATGTGGAAGTCCGCTTATGGTAATCAATATTTAGGGCGTTTACCGATTGGTGATTTAAATGAGTTACAGTCAATCAAAATGGCTGAGCTGAATAAGTTTTATCGTGACTGGTATGCACCGAATAATGCGGTGTTTGTCATTTCGGGCAAGTTTGACCAAGCTGCTGTACTGAAGCAGATAGATGAAAAGTTTAGTGCGATTAAAGCGCGTGCTGTGCCTGCGAAAGTCAAAGTGCCTGTCTTAGATGCCAGTAAGATTAAAGATCGTCAGTTTGTGGTGAAAAAGGGCAGTAACTTAGCCAAATATAATATCTACCTGAATGGTAAAAACGAGAACATTAAGACCGCGTTGGCGGTGTCACCGTATTTATACACCATGCAACCCAGTGGGCATTTGTACCAAAGCATTGTAGAAACGGGAACGGCGACAGCTGTTCAGTCGACCACATGGTTAGACCAAGATTTTAATATGGTGTTTATGGGCGCAGTTTATGCCCCCAACCATGATGTGAAGAAAGTCGAGTCGGCTTTGGTTACTGGTGTAGAAAAAACACCAAGCTTCAATGAGGTTGAGCTCAACCGTGTGAAGAGTATGATTAAAAATGCACAAGAAAGCATGTTCAGCAGTGCAACGGCAGTCGGTGGCATGCTCAGTGACTATGTGGTTTCTGCCAATGGTGATTGGACACAATACTTTAAAGATCAGCAACAATTACAACAGCTCAGCGTTACTGATGTGAACCAACGTTTAGATGACTTTTTAGTGCCTGAGCATCGTATTTCAGGCACTATTTTACCGACCCCAGAAGATCAGAAAAAAGCACTTGAACAAGCGGCAGCAGCGACCCCAGCAAAAACTTTAGACCAACAAGCCGTTGCTGAAGAACCATTGAAAGATGTCAGTGCGTATAAGGCAGAAGTGGCTGGATACGTAAAAAGCTCAAAGCAATATTTAGAAAGTGCTGAAAAACAAATTCAGCGTGGCAAGTTAAAAAATGGTATGCAATATGCGCTGTACCCAAGTACCACGCGTGATGATAAGACTTATGCCACCATTTCGATTGATTTTGGTACTGCAGAAAGTCTGTTTAATAAAGCAGAGTTATTAGATCTTACCTCTTATTTACTGCTCAGAGCTTCAACTCAATATAGTTTGCAAGATATTGCCGATCACTCGATCGATGCGGGTGGTGGAGCAAGTGCCTCAAGTAATGGTAACGGCATCAATATTTCAATCGTGGCAAAGAAAGAAAAGTTTGATGAATTTTTTAACTTCGTGATAGATGTACTTAAAAATCCAACCTTTGAACAAAGCCAGTTTGATTTGATTAAGTCACAAAGCTTAGCAAGTCTAGATCGACCGTATACAGAACCTGAAACTGTAGCAGCTTTAACCATTGCTCGTTTACTTGAAACTTATCCAATAGGGGATATTCGACATCACTTCGAACCTGAATATGTCAAGAAGCAGTATCAGGCCGCAACACAAGCTCAGGTTAAACAGCTGTATCAGCAGTTTTTTGCGATGAATCATGCACAAATTTCGGTAACGGGCGTGATTGATACGAAAAAGATGAAAAAGACTTTAAATCAGGCTTTTGCAAACTGGAATTCGGCAGCGCCTTATCAGCGGATTACTTCTGACTTTACTGCATATAAAGCGCAGCGTGTACATGCACTGTCAGAGCAGCGTGAGTTTGGTAGCTATCAGAGCATTATGACGTTCCCTGTGGGTACATACCACCCAGATGCACCTGCTTTACAGGTACTCGAGCACATTTTAGGTGAGTCGCAGTTATCTTCTCGTTTGGCACAAGAGTTACGTGAAAAGAATGCCTTGGTCTATGGTTTTGGTAGCAGTATTTCGCTGGATGACTGGACGGAGTCAGGAGCGCTGACGATTGATGCGAACTATAGCGCAGGCAAATCGGCTCAAGTGTCTCAGGCGGTCTATAAAGTGTTGAATGAGTTACTGGCAAAAGGCGTTACTGAACAGGAAGTGGAAGCTGCCAAGGCCGATATTTTGAAAAAGCGTGTGACTGCACTTGAAGATAGTCGCAATATCCATCGCATGTTGATTCCTCAAATGAAGCGTAATCGTACTTTACTGGATCGTGAACAACGTGATTTAGCATTGGCAAAAATTGGCAAGGCTGATGTTGATGCAGTGATTCAGAAGTATATTAAGCTGGATCAGTTGGTTGAAGTAATGGCTGACCAATATGGCAAAGCGCAACCAGCGCTGAAAAAGTAAAGATTTCAGTTTTCATCCAAAAAGAACCCCCTCAAAATTGAGGGGTTCTTTTTGTTATAGCTTTTAGGAATTAGTTTTCTTATTTTTTCAATTAAAGCCGATAAAACTGTTTGGCATTGTGATGGAATACGCGCTCTAAAGCATCAGGGTCATAGGCTGCGACGACATCACTAAAGGCATCAATAATATTGATCAATGAGGTACTCACCGAATCCATGGGAAAGTTAGAGGCAAACATCACCCGATAGGTTCCAAAACAAGCGAGGGCATGTGTAATCAAGGGATGCGCAAGGTCAAAGACTTCTTGTTTGGACGCCAGTCGGTCTTCTTTATGAAAACGATGTCCTAATACAGGCATGAAAAGCCCCGACATTTTGGTATAGACGTTTGGACAGCTTGCAAGCTCAGCTAAGTCGTCTTTCCAACGAAAGAAAATATTTTCCCGCGCCGTTTGTGTCATCCCTGTATTTGCACCAATTGGGCCAAATAAACCTGCGGGTGTACCCAAATGATCCAGCACAATGGAAGTTTCTGGGAACTGCTTGGCCAGATAAATTACATCTTCAAGCTGTGTCGAATAAACCCAAGCATCAAAACTCAAGTTGTATTGGGACAGTACTTCGAAGCCTTTGAGAAATTTTTTATTGCGATATAACTGTGGCTCATCTGTCCACGCATGGATTTGTTTATCTTCATGAAAAGACGCCATTTTACGAATACCACGAAAGTGTGGTGAAGCTTTATGGTGCAATTTTAGGATCTTTTTAAAGTTCCGATCACGTGGGTCAGCTGTTGCGACAATGCCACCCAATTTGACGGTATCTACCCCAAAAGCTAAAGACTCGATAAACTGAGTTTCCTCAACCACACCTTTGCCTTTGCTGTGATGCCAACTGGCTTCAACATGTACCACTTGTTCGACTGTGTATGGGCCAGTATCGAGTTTATAGTCTTGGGGCAAATAAGGACGTGTAATATGACGGGTTAGACCGATGGTTTCAATCAGGTCTTTAGGTTTCACCAAACGAACCATTTTGTCCAAAAGCTTAGGATGCTTACCCAATAATTTGACTGCCAAAGCCGCTGCATGTGGCGTGTTATAGGGGTCCCACTGGTGGATGTGTGGATCGATGAGTGCAAAGTCCAAATGCTGCATGTTCTTCCCTAAGTCATATTCCTTAGCGATTACCTTACTGTAAATTGAGGTGTTGCAACATTGTATTTCGTTTCAAATATGACGAAATGAAAAAAGCCTGCACGAAGCAGGCTTGGATTGATCAGTGATCGTGTTTGTGGTCATGCTTATTGGCATGAAATTCTTCGTTATGACGGAAACGAAGGTAGTTTTCAAACTGTTCACAATATTCGTCATAGTTGTCTTCAAGCATCATTTGGAACTGCTGCAAAATATAAGACATCACTTGTTCTTTGGCATCACGCATTTCATCGCCATCTTTAAAGTTGTTGGCTGCCACCCACGTGTTAAAGCGTGCTGTACCAAACAACATCGCAGCACTCACTTGGCCACGTATTTCAGCAGGTTTCACTTGTGAACCTTTTTCAGTGCGACAAAAATCGTTGGCTTGCTTAATAAATTCATCTGCACGTTCAAAAAAAGCAGCATTCAACGCTTCTTCTTCGGTTACATCTGTTGCTTCAATCTTCTGAACCATGAACTTGTCCTAAAATACATAAATAACTCAGACTGCATTATAGGCAAAGCCTTGCAGAAACTAAACCTTTGCCTTAATCTAAAAATAGCCTAAGCAATAAAATAGAGAATATCCATGCAAGATGCGATTGCGGTACAAAGTTTAAAAAGTGATATTGCTTTATTGCGTCAAAACATTTGGCCACCACAAAATCTAGCCAATGTTGAAGGCTTACCAATCTATTACGGAACGAAAGCAGAGGTTGAGGACTACTACCGCCAGTGGACGGGTTTGATTGAGCGGGCACAAGACTTGTTCCAGCCTTTTATGGAAGATGAGGTAGTGGATGCAATTCATTTACCCAGTCATTTGAACTTACCGCTGTTTTATTTTCATGTCGATCGTATTCGGATTAATAAAACCCGCGCCAAAGAATCTAAAAGTTTCCGCGGCATTGCGAGCTTAATCGAAAAATGTGGGCAGTTTGAACCAGAACAGGTGCACGCTATGCACGCTTGGTTAGACAGCGATGATAATGCCGCCTTGGTTGCTCATCGTGAGTTTATTGATCTCAGAACCTATGTGTTTCAACACGGACAAAGCGAATATACCCGTACCCGATTTTATGTAAATGGTATCGTGTTAAGTACCGAAGCAGACTTTGAACTGGTTGATGCACGAGACAAACCACGTAAGCAGCGCAGTGATAGTTATAACGATCCCTTAGCAGATAACAATACGTGGAAAGTGTATGGAAAGTATCGTTAACTTAGGTGTAGACAGGGAATTAACCTATAGAAGAAATTTTTCGCTGCTGATGGATATTTTGATTTAAAAGACTATTTCAACGGTTTGGTTTGACTAAACTGTATCAGTTGTTGTTCAACCAATTTCAGCATTCTATTTTTTTCCGCGGCGATCCATCCTGTGGCAAAACTATAAGCGGCTTCTGGTTCAGGGGCTTGTTGAAATAAGGCGTCTGCAACGACTAAATCATTATAGTGCCCTAAGCTTTCTTGAACTGCTTTGAGTTTTTTCAAATAGGTTCTTAAAGCTTTTGCATCAAGTAAAGACGCCACAAACTCAACGCTATAACGCAGTTGTTTGACTTGTTTACGAATGCGGTGTTTTTCCTCATCCTCAAGCTGGCTAAAGTGCTCGGCATGTGCGCGTATTTTATGGTGTAAAGCTTGTATCACTTTGAGTGCATGTTTTTTCAGTTTGCTTTTTGAAGGCGAATCTAGTGCTTGCTCTGTAAATAAAATTAATTCAAGCCAAAGTTGAGTCGTTTCTGGTCGTTGGAATAGGGCGCAGACATCAGTGATGGCTTCTGTACTTGGAGCAAGATGGTCTAATGGATAACCTGCCTCAATTAGCTGAGGAAGTAAATCCTCGTTCAGCGCATCGATATCACGTGTTCCACCTAAGGCTTGAAAAATAGTGGTGAGTTCCGCTTTCCAGTGTGGTTGAATGGCATCCGACCATGCAGCAAAACTTTTCAGTGCGGTACGTAAGCGGCGAATTGCCACGCGGGCTTGGTGGACATGCTCACTGGAGTACTGCTGTCGAGCAATTGAACTGGCATTGGGAAGTAAGTGCTGTAGGCAATTGGCCAGTATGCTTTGTAGAGCTTTAACTTCGCTTGAACTTCTGTTCAGTAGAAGAAGTGTTTGATACTGTGCAGGAAAGCAACTTTGCTGACGAACAGCCTGAAGGCCATAGTCTGACTTGCTATGTGTGTCGAGACTCAGTTGGTATTTTTGAATCCAAGGTTGTATAAATGCGATCAGATCTTCTATCGATCCTTGTTTTAATTCAAATTCGATCTCGAAAATATCAACACTGTTTTGTTCTTCAAAAATTTTGCCAATATCGAGAGCAATTTCAACTGTACTGCTTCCAACATCCTGCAAAACGCGTAAACGTTGGATGTTGGTTTCAAAGAGCAATTCAAGGGTTGGAAGTGGAAGCCCCAAAGCGCGTTTTAATTTTTTGTAGATAGCGGAATAATCTTTATAGTTATCTAAGTCGAGTGTAGTCGTTTCAGGTGGTGCTATATCAAATTCAAGTTCCAAGCGACTCAATACTTTTGCGGTATCCACTGCTTTGAAGGTTTGTTTCCATTCATCATTTTCCTGTCGACGTCGAATCGCGATGCAATGCTTAGCAAGTGTTTGATCCGCTGTATCAAAGTATTGGGCTGCTAAATAAATCGGCTCAGCCTTGAGCAGTGTAAAAGCTTTTTGCAATGCCTTACGCTTCTTAACTGGAACTTGAAACTTAAACTCAATCTCTTGCATAGCACATGACTCATGACAACCTAGGTTTTACAATATGCTAAATTGAGCAAAAAAAGTCCAGATTTGAATAGGTATAAGCTAAAAGAGCAGAAATAGTGTGCTAGATGTCACTTTAAAAATGAAGATGATGGTTAGAAATATGCAGAGTTAATAAGTACAGATGGTTGCATCGAAGTGATAATAAATCTACATTGAGTAGGAATGTATAGGCTTACTTTTTAAGAATAAAAAGGAATATAAAGCCTGTATTGTTTTGATAATAGACCGCTTTGTCATAGATAAATTAGTAGTTTGAAGCGACCAACCACGATCTTCTATCGTGGTTTTGCGGCTTGTCAGGCCTTGTGGAGGATGGATAGCAGTCATGTATTTAACATGACTGCTTTGGTATACAGAGCGTTATTTTAAGAATTTACGGCTAACTAAGAATTGTTCTGTCGCCTCTAAAAGTTTATCGGCATAAACTTCAAGCTTTGCCGTGAGCCAACCCAAAACAAACCAATCACTGGCTTCAAGTTCGGTCTGTTGAATATATGCAGCTGAAGTTGCCAAAATTTGATATTCATGTGCGGCTTGTTGGGCATCATTTAACGCTTTACTGTATTTCTGCAAATTTTTTACATCATAAATTGACGTTAAAATTGGAAAGCTAAACTTCAATTCCTTAATTCTCTGCGCCAATACATCTAAGCTTTCAAAGTGACTAATATCCGCAGCATTTAAGCTTTCTTGTAGCTGTCGATATTGGTTTTGTAGGGTATTGTGTGCATAGCTTTTTAAATCCTGCTTTTGCACCTGATCATGTGAACTTAAACTAAAGGTCAATAATTCAAGATAATGATGCACGTTCTGCGTCGATTTAACTAAATTTCCAAGCTTTTCTTGAGCATATAAAATGTCTTTGGCAAGATTTTCTGTAGTGGTTGGGTTCTGAAGAAAAGCGCCTAGGGTACTTTGCATATGCTGCAAATGTTGTAAATGATCAAACTGATGCTTAAATGCGGCAAGTTGCATCGCCCATTTATCAGAAATATTGCTATTCCAGTCCTTAAACAAAGCTAAGGTTAGTTGTAAGTGCTCTAAAGCGGTTTGTGCCTGATCAATATGGCTTTGCTCAGCAACACCTGCTGAAATTGCAGCAATATTCGGCAGTAAATGCTGCATTTGCTGACCAATCAACAAACTCAGGTTATGTGCCGCACTTTCTTTTTTCGATAAGACAAACTCTTTTTCAAAACGTGCTGGACTTACGGTTTGCTCAAGTGCCAGTAAGTTACCCATTTCGGCTTTGCTGCGGACATCTAACCACAGTTGATACTTCTTCACCCATTCAAAACTAAAAGCCAAAAGTGACTGAACAGAGCCTGATTTGAGTTCAAACTCTACCTCATGGATGGTCTGTTCTCGACCAGTTGCGCGAACCACTCCGACATCCAAACAGACTTCAATTTCAGCGTCTTCAAACTCAATGACGCGATAGGTGCGTTGGATGTCTGTTTCAAAGGTGAGCTTTAACGCAGCCGCGTCCACTCCTATAGCTTGGGTTAAAATCTGTTGAGCCTCTGGAATAGCTTCATAAATGCTTAAGTCCAGTTCAGGAGAGGACTCTAACTCACCCAAATGATGATTATGTTCAAAACGGTGTAAATGACTTTTACCTGCGGCTTTGAGTGTTTGAATCCAGCAACTACCTTCAAGACGCTGACGCAAAGCAGCGCCGTGTTGGGCCAAGAGGCAATCAGGTGTGTCAAAATACTTGGCTTGAAGTTGAATCGTTTCAGATTTTTTAGGATCTAAAGCTTTAAGAAGGGCGGTACGTCGTGCTTCGCTAATCTGAAATTTTAATTCAATTTCAACCATGAAAAATTCCTAATTCGAGGGGCTAGGTCAGTGCCAAGCCTTTATGTATTTAGATGCATGATCTGTAGTTTGTTTTTATGTGCGCTAAAGGCACACCAATGGACCACTGGATTGTAGCGAAAAAGAGACAGTTTGTAAGACTTGACGACACAATAAAACAAAGTTGCAGTGCGAGATTGATCAAAAAACAATTCTGTTTTTAGTGGACGCGCTCCCAGAGGCGATTGCACTTTGCAGATTGCATATTTTCAGTTATGTTGATAGAAAAACATCAGGATGATGACAGATGAATGCTCAGGTTGAACCGAAACAGGAACACGACGCTGAACCTAATTTTCAATTGCCGATTAAGGACTATCACCAGTTTTATCGTTTTTATCTAACAGAGCACCGCAACATCATGAGTCGTCGGCTACATGTCGCGGGCAGTTCGATTGGACTGTACTTTTTCTCTAAAGCCATACTTAAACGCAAGCCGCGTTATTTTATATACGGCTTAGTCTCTGGCTATGCCTGTGCGTGGGTAGGTCATTTTGTTTTTGAAAAAAATAAGCCAGCTAGTTTTAAACAGCCTTTGTATAGTTTTATTTCTGACTGGCGCATGTTTTCCGATGTTTTACGTGGAAATTTAAGCTTACAAGATCGTGCTTTGGATAAAATTCCAAGTTAGTGAAGCACTTTGTGACGTCATCATGAAAGTTTTATTAAAAGCTTGAAATTAACAGTTGCAAAGTATGAGTTAATGTTCTAATAATGAGGTCGTTGATTATATTTTCATCAAATAATATATAAGTGCTTTGAACTTTAAAGTGCTTTTAGTTTTCCAAGCCTAGAGCGACCTTCTCTAGGCTTTTTTTATGTGGATGTTAGGTAAAATATGCGGCTTTTTAGCTTTTATGATGTTATTTCAACATCACTGGTTTAAAAAGCTAAAAAGCCGTATCAGATCGCTGTGTGTCTCTTATTCTTGTTATAAAGTTGTTATTTTTATTTTATTCTTGTTGCTTTCTGTATCCATTAAACTGCGAAAGCGGTGGGGCGACTATCACTGAAAATAGGTATTTTTATATAGCTTGGGCTTGGTCGCGGGATTTTTGTGCAAAGCAACGCATTTTCAGTTCCAATTCATTAAAGCATTAGTCGCCTTTAGCTTTATAATAGAACGACATAACCCAAAGGTAGATTTAAATGCGCGGTTTATATTTAATTACAAATGATGATCCTTTAGAGCTACTTTTGGCTAAGTTAGAAGGTGCAATGGCAACACGTGAAGTTGCCATTTTGCAGTATCGCCGTAAAAAAGTACCTAAAGCAGAACAGGCTTACGAAGTCGAGTATATGAAAGCGATGTGCGCTGAGTATCGTGTTCCTTTTGTGATTAACGATGACTTAGAAATGGCAGTCAAATACGGTGTTGGTGTACATTTAGGGCAAGGTGATGGCGAAGTTGCCGAAGCTGTCGCACGCCTGCCAAAAGATGCGGTGATTGGTCGTACATGTTTGAACTCGATTGAGCTGGCTGAAAAGGCGATTGCTGAAGGTGCAACATACGTCGCTTTTGGTGCAATTTATGCAACTGAGACTAAGCCAGAAGCAGGCAATATTGGCTTAGAGACTTTAAAAGAAGCCAAAGCCAAATTGAATGTGCCGATTTGTGCTATTGGTGGCTTAACAGTTGAAAATTCAAGTGAAGTGATCGAGGCTGGTGCCGACCTTTGCGCGGTGATTAGTGATATATTAGGGCTATCAATGTCTGCGATTCCTGATCGTATAGAACAGTGGGCTGATTTATTTGCATCTAAAGCTTAAGCGTTTTTAGATGTTTTTTTATTTTTTGAGTTGAGTAACTTCATGAGCTTATCTCCAAAGCAAGAACAATTGTTTAAACAAGCAAGCAAACACATTCCGGGTGGTGTGAACTCACCTGTACGTGCATTTAATAGCGTAGGCGGAACGCCTGTCTTTATTGAAAAGGCGCAAGGTGCATACTTGTACGATGTGGATGGTAAGCGCTATGTAGACTATGTGGGCTCATGGGGACCAATGATTTTAGGTCATGCTCATCCTGAAATTATTAAAGCAGTTCAAAATGCTGCAGTGGATGGTTTAAGTTTCGGTGCACCTACCGTACATGAAACAACTTTAGCTGACATTATTTGCGAAATTATGCCGTCAATTGAGCTGGTTCGTATGACCAACTCAGGTACTGAAGCAACCATGACAGCCATTCGTCTTGCACGTGGTTATACAGGTCGTGACAAGATTGTAAAATTTGAAGGCTGTTACCACGGTCACTCAGATTCACTGCTAGTAAAAGCAGGCTCTGGCTTGCTAACCAGCGGCGAAGGAGAAGCGACTTCGGCAGGTGTTCCTGCCGACTTTGCCAAACACACACTCACTCTTCCATATAACGATATTGCTACTTTAAAAGAGTGCTTTGCTAAGTTTGGTTCAGAGATTGCGGGGGTGATTGTGGAGCCTGTGGCAGGGAACATGAACCTTGTGAAACCAATCGACGGCTTCTTACAAGCGATTCGTGATGTATGTGATGAACATGGTTCTGTTTTTATCATTGATGAAGTGATGACTGGTTTCCGTGTTGGATTGGGTGGTGCGCAAGCTCACTATGGCGTGACTCCTGATTTAACCACCTTGGGTAAAATTATTGGTGCAGGCTTGCCCGTTGGTGCTTTTGGTGGGAAACGAGAAGTGATGGAGTGTATTGCTCCACTGGGTAAAGTTTACCAAGCTGGAACACTGTCGGGGAATCCACTTGCAATGCGTGCAGGGATTGAGATGTTTAAACACCTGCGCCAAGATGGTTTTTATGAAAAATTGACAGCGCAGCTAGAAAAACTGCTTGTGGGTTTACAAGCCGCGGCTGATGAAGCGGGTATTGCTTTTAAAACGCAACAAGTAGGGGGTATGTTTGGTTTGTACTTTACCGATCAAGAAGACATTACTAGCTTCGACTCGATGTTGAAGTGTGATATCGATGCATTCCGTAAGTTCTTCCACGGTATGTTAGACCGTGGTGTGAACCTTGCACCATCTGCGTTTGAAGCTGGCTTTATTTCAGCTGCTCATTCTGATGAAGATATTGAATTTACCCTGCAAGCAGCGAAAGAAGTTTTTGCAAGCATGAAGTAAGTATTTGTACTTACTAAAAAAGCCCATCTCATTTGATGGGCTTTTTTATAGCATTTTAACTGTGGAATTCAATATGAAAATTAAGCGCTACTTAATGTTGGTAACTACTGAATTTATAGTTCATCAAACTTATCAATACGTTTAAATAAAGCTGAGATATGTTAAATAGGCTTTGTTGCATAAAGCCTTTGATGACAGAGTTTTCCTAAGTTGCTAAAATTTAGGTTACAACTTGGGTATGAGATCTGCCTAATTCTGTAAATTTATTTAATACGGCTACGCGTGCATGGATATCATTGACTTGGCTGTCAAAATTCCTAGCACTGAGTTTATCGCCTAATAACTTGATGCAATGCATCTTAGTTTCAACCAAACTTCGCCGATGATAGCCTGACCATTTTTTCCATAGTGTCCTGCCTAAACGTTTAACTGTTCGAAGTAATTCATTTCGCTCTAACGAGCTGCTCTTTGTATCTTTCCATGGTTTCGCATTTTTTCTAGGTGGAATCACCGCATGCGCTTGCCGATCTGCAATGACCTGACGGCATTGCTTGGTGTCATAAGCTCCATCGGTATAAACAGAGTCAATCTGCTCATCTTGTGGAATCTGATCAAGTAAATCAGTACCTGTGAATCACTGACATTATTGGTTGTGAGCTGAATAGCGTGTATTTGCAGGGTTTTAGCATCTATACCAATATGTAATTTATGCCATTGGCGACGATATTCAGGCTGATGTTTCTTACGTTTCCATTCACCTTCACCTAAAAACTTCAAGCCCATGGAATCGACGATGAGCAATATATTGCGCAAGGCAGTCCATTGCAACTCTTCTCATAGCTAATTTGAATATCAATATGCTTTTGTCTTCTACAAAGCGTACTGTAATCTGGTGCTGCCCAATTTAATCCGCAAAGGTTAATCAGACTTTGAACAAAACCTGTGACCATGCGTAAAGAGAGTCTGAATAAAGATTTGATCATTAAACAGCATTGGATGGCTGTGTCGGAATAAGTTTGATTTCGACCATGCTTGCCTTGTGATTGTGCATACCACTGGGTCTTTGGATCGAACCAAATGGCAATATTCCCACGATTAATGAGAGCTCGGTTATATGCGGGCCAATTGGTTGTGCGGTAGATTTTGTGTGTAGGCTTCTTCATGTGGAAATTATATTGCTGAAGAAGCCCTTAAGAACAGCTTTGTGCAACAAAGCCCTACTGAATTATCTTCACCTATAATTTATGGGTGTTTGGTAAAGCTTGATTAAATACGAAATGATGAAGCTGTTAATTTAATTATTTTGACAAGAAATAAGATCTATGGCTTTTAATATTATTTTATAAAATATACACTTAACTAAATTTTGTTTGTTTGATTGTTGAAGGGGCTGAAGTGAAAAAGAATAATAAAAACAATTTACTAAATCAGTTTGGCGGATTGTTTATTGCGATTATTATCTTGGCTATATTTTTCTATAAAAATGATGAGAAGAACCTTATAAATTATTCGAAACAAAATTATATAAATCAAGATTCTGGAAAAGAAACAATTAATGGACTGAAAGAGGTTCAAATATTTGATCAAAAAAGAAAGGAATCTGAGACTCAATATGCACAACCGTTTGAAAAAAATATTATGATCAAGTTTCCTAGTGATGGTGCTCAAAAAGGCACTTTACAATTCCAAACAAGTGACAAAGATGCTGTATTTTTGGTAAGAGATAAGTTTACGAATAATCTACAAGTAGTCATTCAACTTCCAAAATTTAGCAATACAGAAATGAAGGTGCCTCTAGGCGAGTATATAATTGAATATGCAACAGGAGATGGCGAATGGCAAGGCTTAGATCGGTTATGGGGATACTCAACTCAATTTTATAGAAGTAATACTCAACATCGGGTCTACCGTAATGACCATGAAAATGGTTATACAATTCATGGAACTGGAATTGTTCTAAATGCTCCAAATGGTTATACACCTGAAAAAATAAATAAGAATGAGTTTATTCATCCGAATTAATTTATTTATCTTAATGAATGGAAAAATCAAATCGTTATATATTGATGATAATTATTAATTAAAGAGGAGGAAGAATGGATAAATACTTACTGGTGGCCTTGGTGGTTGGTGCATGCATACTGTTGGTGATTTATACCCAACTTGCACCATCAGGTGGACAGAAAAATTTTAAACAAATCGTACAGCAGGCATTTGGTCGTTATAAAGTGATCGAAAAAAACTACACTATTATGATTTGTGAGATCAACCACCGCAATGAGCCAGAAGAATTGGTCTTTATCCGTATCGATCCTGCTCAAAAGAAAAATTTACGCATTTCGGGAAGAATGCTGATAGCAACTTATCCTAAAGCACCATCGGTACGTGAAATGCGTAAAGACTTTAAAAACTATGTCTCTTAACGCTTAGCGTCGACGAGAGCTACTCCGGCTGCGTCCGCGCGCCATACCGCCTAGAGCATTGAGTACAGCAAGCTTAGTCATACTGCCTGAAGCATGCGCATGACAGATGGCAGCAGCAAGAGCATCAGCTGCATCTTGCTGTGGTTTGATGCTCAGGTTTAGGAGTCTCATCACCATCATTTGTACTTGTTCTTTGTCCGCAGCACCATAACCGACCACCGACTGTTTAATCTGACGCGCGGTGTATTCTGCAACTTGTAAGTCAAGGTTGACCAGTGCAGCAATAGCAGCACCACGTGCTTGCCCCAGCTTCAGTGCGGAGTCAGGGTTTTGTGCCATAAATACTTGCTCAACTGCGGCTTCGGTTGGGCCATGAAATTTTACAATACGATCAATCCCTGCAAAAATACGTTTTAGCCGTTCAGGCATATCAGCAGCTTCGGTACGAATGGTGCCAGCATCGACAAAAATTAGTTTTTGACCTTCTTTTTGAATAATACCGTAGCCTGTGAGGCGAGAACCGGGGTCAATACCAATAATTAATGACATGCTTGCCCTTTAAAAAAAATAATATGCCCATATTGTTACATAAGCGTATCAAAAAAGCTTGATGTAGATTGAGCACTTGATTCTTGCACCTTATTCATTTTGTTGAGATTAGATTAATTTTCATGAAATTATTTCTTTTTATATTAGCTGGTGTCATTCTCGAAGTCTTCGTATGGATTGGCGTGGGCGACCTCGTTGGTAGCATGTGGTACGTGTTCTTCTGGTTTATTGCCGCTTTCTTTATTGGTATGAGCCTAATTCGTAAGTATTCAGCAGGTTTAATGCCACAAATGCAGCAAATGCAAGCGGGCCAGATGGGTGCAGATCCTGCATTAACAAACAATCTGCCAAAAATCATTGCGGGTTTTCTTTTATTGATTCCTGGCTTGGTGACAGATGTGGTTGCCGTGTTATTGCTTATTCCAGCAGTACAAAAAGCCATGACGGGCGCGCTGATGAACGTGATGATGAAACGTCAGCAAGCGATGATGGAAAAAATGATGGGTGGCATGATGGGGGATATGAATGGCATGGGCGGTGGTGCTCAAGGTCAAAACCCATTTGCAGATATCATGCGCCAGATGCAAGAAATGCAGCAACAGCAGGGCGGTTCAGCTTATCGTGACTCGAGTATTATTGATGGCGAAGCACGAGAAGTCACGCCAGAGGCGAAAAAAATTGAAATGAAAGATGTGAATAAATAATTTCATACCCAATTTTAAAGCCGAGTTCTAACTCGGCTTTTTTATCTCTATGAAAATGTTTTAAGTGCTTATGATTTAAAATAAATATAACAAACGATATAATTATTTTTTAAAATTTATGCCGCTTTTTATGTCATTGCTTTTCACGATTTGCGCTTTGCATTTTGTTGCGCAGCTAAGTCCTGGTCCTGATGTTTTGCTGATTGCCAAAAGTTCAGCTTCGACCACACAAAAAAACACTTTAAAAACTATTTTAGGTATTTCCGTTGGCATCGTCGTTTGGGTGGTTTTAACTTTGTTAGGTTTTACCGTACTCATCGAAAAAATGCCATGGATTCAACAGGTATTGATGGTGATTGGTGGGGTGTTCCTTGCACGTATGGGGTGGCTGATGTTGAAAGCTGGCCTCAATACAATGCAGAAAGAAGCCTTGCTAGATGATGGTCAGAAACTACCTACACCCAAGGCCAACCATTATTTCATGTCAGGTTTGCTGACGAACCTGTCTAACCCGAAAACGCTAATTTATTTCAGTAGTGTGTTTTCACTAGCCTTAAGTTCTAGCGCAAGTCCCTATTTAAAAATGCAACTTGCGGTCATTATTCCCATTCAAACTTTTATGACTTTTGCACTGCTAATGCTGCTTTTGTCATTACCTAAAATTAAGGCGGCATACCAACGTTCAGGGAGTTATATCGACATTTTTTCTGGCGGGTTGTTCCTGATTTTTGCTTTATGGCTTTGGTACGATGCTCTCGCAATCTACATCTAAGTCATTTTTAAGCTTTTGAGATGAGTGAGCCTGTTCCAAGCTAGACACTTCGTCTTTTTTACTTTGCGCATAGCGGTTGGGCTGCAATGTCGCTTCGGTATTTTCTGAGCCCTTATAGCTACGACTGCGGTTGGCACGTTCGCGTAAACCGCCTTTTTTAATCAACTGAACCATTCTTTCTTCCTCATCGTTGCATCTTATTTTAATAAACAATCGCGAGAAAACTAAAGGGTTTTGAGCAAATATGACGGAATACGTCAAAAACTATTATGTTACAAAATGAAATTGTCATGATTCGGTGTTATAAAGAGGAATATGCGTTAAATCAATTGATTAATCTTTCAGTGTAAGCCGTTGCTGACATCACTTCAGGTGAATTGCGCTTGAGTCTCAACAAATACTCACATAAGATAAATGAATCTAACATTCTGTGAGGCAGGGTGATGGACAATAAAAACAAGAAAGGACAAAAACAAGGGGGTAAAGCCATGCTCTATCAATACCACTGCGCATGTTGTGAAACAGTTGTGGCATCAACAGATAAAGACTGTCCAAACTGTGGATCACATAATATTCGAAGTCCTTTTGGATTTTGGATTTTCTGTATTGTTGCATGTCTTGCAGCAGCGATTATCGTTAAATCTGTACAAGTCTATTTGGCCGACCGAAACAGTGAACCCGCTGCGGTAACATCATTGTTTGATGTGTTGAATCATGAAAACAAGCCTAAGTAGTGGAGTTCAATGACTTCACGACTGAACTATTCCCCATCAAGGAAAATAAAAAACCCGCATTAAGCGGGTTTTTTTTTGGATCAAAATTATAGACCAGCTGAAGCTTTAAGCGCTTCCACTTTGTCTGTTTTTTCCCAAGTAAATGCAGTATCTGAACCTTCACGACCGAAGTGACCATAAGCAGCTGTTTGCTTATACATCGGTTGAATGAGGTCAAGCATACGAGTGATACCGTATGGACGTAAGTCGAAGTGTTCACGGACTAATGCAATGATCAACTCTTCAGATACTTTTGCTGTATTGAAGGTATTGATCGAAATAGACGTTGGCTCAGCCACCCCAATGGCATAAGACACTTGAATTTCACATTTGTCTGCAAGACCGGCAGCTACGATATTTTTAGCAACATAACGACCTGCATATGCAGCAGAACGGTCAACCTTAGATGGATCTTTACCAGAGAAAGCACCACCACCGTGACGTGCCATACCACCGTAAGTGTCTACAATGATTTTACGACCTGTTAAACCACAGTCACCCACTGGACCACCAATCACAAACATCCCTGTTGGGTTGATGTGGAATTTGGTGTCTGCATGGAACATTTCAGCAGGGATCACTTTTTTCACGATTTCTTCAATCACAGCTTCTTTTAAGTTGCTTTGAGAAATTTCAGGATCGTGCTGGGTAGATAATACGACTGCGTCTAAACGAACAGGCATGCCATTTTCATAAGCAAAAGTCACTTGGCTTTTTGCATCTGGACGTAACCATGGTAAAGCGCCACTACGACGTAGCTCAGCTTGCTTTTCCATTAAACGGTGTGCATATGAGATTGGAGCAGGCATAAGCACGTCAGTTTCACGACTTGCATAACCAAACATTAAACCTTGGTCACCCGCACCTTGATCTTCAGGCTTTTGACGGTCTACACCTTGAGCAATCTCTGGTGACTGTTTACCAATCATGTTGATCACGGCACATGTTGAACCATCAAAACCAAGGTCAGAATGGTGGTAACCAATGCCATTTACGGTTTGACGAACAATCGCTTCAAAGTCAACATTTGCAGTTGTTGTGATTTCACCTGCAAGTACTACCGCACCCGTTTTTACAAGCGTTTCACAAGCAACCCGCGCATATGGGTCTTCTTTTAAGATCGCATCCAAGATAGCATCACTGATTTGGTCAGCCATTTTATCTGGATGGCCTTCGCTTACAGATTCCGAGGTAAATACAGCGTACTCGCGCATAAGTCCTATCACAGTTAATTTAAAAGACGCAATATGGTACATCGACTTAGCCGTTTGAGCCAGTTCTACACGACCAAAATGACTGAATTTATTTCAATTCAACGACTTTTTATCTGATATAAGCATCTAAAAAATTGATATAGCGTTTATTTTTAGTTCGAAATGACAAAATAACGGGTTTTGCTTCAAAGTATACAGGTACCTATTATGAGGTGTTTTGCTTTGGTTATATCTAAATGTAAAACAATAACTTGCTCAAGTTTGTATTGGCTTGGGTGTTAGGTTGGTAAAGAAAAAATGCTCAAAATATGCATCATAAAAGAATCTATAATTTGTACTAATTCATGAAAAATCTAAAAAAATGAATAAATTTCACCATGAGTGTTTAATTGTATGTAAAAAATACAAATGTATCTTGTGATGTGTTTGATACTCAAGGATAACGGTTTGTTCTGATTAGTGAATAGGGTGGCCGAGCTTTGCTTTTAAAAAGTTGGCCATTCTATCGTGTGGAATTTGAACTAAAAGAAGCTAGAGAGACATTTCTGAGTGAAATTGTTGTGATTTTAGGCAATGCCCGCATTTATTAGACATTGATGATGAATAAATAGCGAAATATTGTCCATTAGGCTTTACCCATTCCTCTTTTTTTAAGACAATACACCTATCTTTGAATTCTATTCATCTTACTCTTTAAATCATTTGTTTGGACTCTGACCTATGACAACCCCGCTTAACGAACGTCGTATTGCAAACGCAATTCGTGTATTGGCAATGGATGCTGTGCAAAAAGCAAACTCTGGACATCCAGGTGCGCCAATGGGGATGGCTGATATCGCTGATGTGGTATGGCGTGAGTTTTTCAACCATAACCCGACTAACCCACAATGGGCGAACCGTGACCGTTTTGTACTATCAAATGGTCATGGCTCTATGCTGCAATATGCGTTATTGCACCTTACGGGCTATGATTTATCAATTGAAGATTTAAAAGCATTCCGTCAACTGCACTCTAAAACGCCGGGTCACCCAGAATTAGGTTATGCACCAGGTATTGAGACTACAACTGGCCCGCTTGGTCAGGGGATTGCAAACGCAGTTGGTTTTGCTCTAGCTGAAAAAACCTTAGCAGCGCAGTTCAACAAAGATGAGATGAGCGTTGTTGACCATTTCACTTACTGTTTCTTAGGTGATGGCTGTTTAATGGAAGGTGTTTCTCACGAAGCATGTTCACTTGCAGGCACACTAGGTCTAGGTAAACTAATTGCTTACTATGACGACAACGGTATTTCGATTGATGGTGAAGTAGAAGGTTGGTTCTCTGACGATACAGAGCAACGTTTCTTGGCTTATGGTTGGCAAGTACTTAAAGCTGATGGTCATGATGCAGATGCATTACGTGCTGTAACTTTGCAAGCAAAATCTGAAACGAAAAAACCAACGATCATCATCTGTAAAACGATTATTGGTCTAGGTTCACCAAATAAGCAAGGTAAAGAGGACTGCCACGGTGCGCCGCTAGGTAATGACGAAATCGCATTAACACGTGAAGCATTGGGCTGGTCTGAAGGTCCATTTGAAATTCCTGCTGACGTTTATGCAGCATGGGATGCAAAAGCAAAAGGGACGGCTTCTGAAGCGGCTTGGAATGAATTATTTGCTCAATATGCAGCAAAATATCCAACTGAAGCAGCTGAATTGAAACGTCGCCTTTCAGGTGAATTGCCAGCTGAATTCCTTGCTCAAGCAGATGCGTTTATTGCTGAAACTAATGCAAAAGCCGAAACCATTGCTACACGTAAAGCAAGCCAAAACACATTGCAAGCATTTGGTCCATTATTGCCTGAATTATTAGGCGGTTCTGCGGACTTGGCGGGTTCTAACTTAACACTTTGGAAAGGTTGCCAAGGCGTTCAAGACAATCCAGCGGGTAACTACGTACACTATGGCGTACGTGAGTTTGGTATGACTGCCATTGCAAACGGTGTTGCGCTTCACGGTGGTTTCATTCCTTACGTTGCAACATTCCTTATGTTTATGGAATATGCGCGTAATGCAGTACGTATGTCTGCATTGATGAAACAACGTGTAATCCATGTATATACACATGACTCAATTGGTTTGGGTGAAGATGGTCCAACGCACCAACCTGTAGAGCAAATTGCGTCTTTACGTGGTACACCAAACTTAAATACTTGGCGTCCATGTGACACAGTTGAAGCAGCTGTGTCTTGGAAATCTGCACTTGTACGTTCAGAAGGCCCAACAGCGTTGATCTTCTCTCGTCAAAACTTACCATTCCAAACACGTACAGATGCACAAATTGCAAATGTAGCGAAAGGTGGTTATGTATTGGCTGAAGAAAAAGGCGAATTAAAAGCGATTATTATTGCCACGGGTTCTGAAGTATCTTTAGCAATGGAAGCGCATGCACAACTTGACGGTGTGCGTGTCGTGTCTATGCCATGTGCTGAAGAATTTGTGAAGCAAGATGCAGCGTACCGTGAAGCGGTTCTTCCATCAAACATTCGTGCGCGTGTTGCTGTTGAAGCAGCACATGTAGACTACTGGTGGAAGTTTGTAGGTTTGGATGGTCGTGTAATTGGTATGACGACTTATGGCGAATCTGCACCTGCGAAAGACTTATACCAATACTTCGGTATTACCACTGAAGCAGTTGTTGCTGCGGTAAAAGAATTGACAGCTTAATTTTTAAAATTAACTGTTTGAAGGACGCTCCAGTTTAGGGGCGTCTTTTATTTTGAATGGTGTATATAATATGCGAGCTGCTGCTGAAGTAGC